>Ga0208793_1000023_pt1 | contig 105339 bp, 110 predicted proteins | sample 17_taG_FD_184092 | JGI IMG/M metagenome (GOLD analysis project Ga0208793, IMG submission 184092) | Marine viral communities from the Subarctic Pacific Ocean - 17_ETSP_OMZ_AT15314 metaG (SPAdes) (version 2) | ecosystem: Environmental > Aquatic > Marine > Oceanic | place: Pacific Ocean... | reverse complement strand
GGGTGGGGTTAAGGGCTCAAGGCTTACGGCATGGCGCTGAAGCATGGAACAGCGTAGCGCTCCGCATCAGCATGAAGCAGGTATAAAGCAACACTGCGTTGCTGTATGCTGAGCAGTACCACAGTCTATAGAACACCACGCTGAGCACCACGCTGGTGAGAGTGAGGCAAGCCCTGCTCGAAGCGCAACGCTCCGCTGGAGCGTGGCGCTTCTCACTACAGGCGAGTTGCTTGTTACGCCGAACCCCTTGCGTGGGAGCGTGAGGCTATGGCTCGCAGTGCCTTGTTACGCCCCTTGTTACGCAGGGCTTAGGCGGAGCCATGTAGTTACGCCCCGTAGTTACGCTTCTTATAGTCACACACAGCGCTCCAGCAAAAAAAAATTGAAAATAAAAATTGACCCCTGCGCTGTCCTTTGATTACCGCATAATTGATAGGTTAGTTACGCATGGGACGAGATATGTCCGATGCTTTTGGCTACGCATTTTCTCTCCTTAAAGCAGACCCAGCGCATCAAGTTCGTGACCCGTATGGTCATGCTGTGAAGACTATTCACCCCGCTATCGCAGGGATGATGCAACGTCGTGGAACATTCCAACCTGAAGGCCAAAGAATGCATAACGCAGTAGAATCACCTGAAGGTTATCTACAAGGTGGATGGAGAACAAGTCAGCGCCCTCACTCTGACATGTCATCAGAGTTCCCTTACTTCCCTGCCGAATTAGATGAAGGCTACGCAACTCCTGAAGAACACGCAGCAGCGGGTGAGGATATATTCTACCATAGAGAGCCGAGATTCAAACCAACAGTTCCCGGCTATGCTCCTGACCCTCACGGTTCAGCATTCGCTAAAGCCATCAACCCGTCGATGCAAGAAGACCCAAACATGGGCGCAGGGATGCGCCATCGTGATAACTTAGAGCGTCAGAAAGATATACACACTCAACAGCCTAACTTACGAGGCCCAATGCGAATGGGACGAAGATTCCAACCTCCTCCTGTGCCAGTGCCTCAAGGCCATTATCGACATGATGAAGGACAGATGTCTCCTCAACAACCTACGGCTAATCAAAACAGAACCCTGCCTCCAAACCCTGCTCAGATGCCTATTGGCGCTGGTGCTCCAAGTATGCGAGAAGCGGGAGGCGGCCCACCGCCACCATTCGGGTTCCCACGACCTGTGAGCCAAGAAAACCCATTCGTAAACGCTATGCATCCTGATGCTTCACTATCAGATGAGCGAGTAAGAACTCTTGCCGATGAGTTCCGCATCCCAATCGAAAAAGCATGGAGTTACTTGCGAAACAGGTGATGAAATGTGTCGGCTTTCAACATCGCTTACAATCTGTTGAAAAGGGAAGTGCCAATTCGATACGACGGCGGTGCTTTTCGTCACGTAGAAATCTATCCTAAGAGGGTAGTCAAATATCCAAGTGACGGAGGACGTGGTGGTAGAGCACAGCCTAAAGCCGATGTAGCCATATCACATGCATTAGCATCACTGGGTTATCCTATTGTTCCTGAATATCCAATAGAACATCCACATGATGATGGAAGAGGACGAGGGTTCCCAGTAGAGCAAAAAAAGATAGACATGAAACCACGACCCGAGATGAAAGATGCTTATGAGGCTCTATTAAACGACCCTGAAATGGCTCATCTTAATCTTCCTACTGATGTAAAACCTTCGACTGCTGTTTTAGAATATATTCTAAGAAATCCGCCTTATCTGCACGAGGGAGCAAAGTTATTCAATGAAACTCAAGCAAGTGCGTTAAGAGACAAATTAACTGAAATGCGAGACAATCGTGCTATAGACCATCAAAAATTATATGAAACATTTGAAGAAGACGACTTGGGTCGTGCTTTAGACATTGGTGATTTGCACGAGTACAACATAGGTCGTGACCCTGATGACCCATCAAAATTTGTTACATTTGACCCGATGTATGGTAGAACTTCTCGACTGAAAGGGATGAATCAAATACTTGAAGACGCCGCTGCTGCTCGATTATTTGATAATTACCACAGTTACACTCCAAAGTCATATGCTAATGTATACAGAGATTTTTACCGAGCAAAGAAAAATAACCCAATACAGTTTGATGTTTTTAACACTCTTTATGGAGACACGGACATATTTCAACCGTGGGAAAAAGAGGCTGAAGAAACACTTCACAATCCTGATTTTGAAACCCGTAATCAAACGGAATATGACAACAAAAGAGAGAGCCAAAGACAGAGACAAGCAGCCGATGATGCTGATTACAAAAGAGTAGGTTCAGCCCTTAATTTCATCAATGTCCCTGATGAACAAAGACGATTGTTTGAATACGATACAGGAGAACACGGCGAGATGTATAGAGACATGCTTCGTGATTTACAAAGCCTTAGTCCAAGTCCATATATTCCACCACAGCAATTTAGAGATTTTAGAGAAGGAGGGCCAGTTCAAAAAAGTGAAGATGAGCCTGAAGATGAGCCTGAAGATGAGCCATACTACTACAATGACGATGTCCGACCTTTGGTTTGGAATGGTAGAAAATTTGTCTATAGAGCCAAAGACGTAGACCCAATGGGTGAAGAAAACGAAGGTTTTGAAACTGGTGGGGCAAACAGATTTGCACTTGTCGGTCACAACTCTGTTGAAAAATACCCTTTTGGTTGGGGTAGAGCCGAAAACAAGAAAGACCTCGCTATCTTTAACGCACTTGCATCTCTTGGTTATCCTATTGTTCCTGAACAACCTATGGCTTTTGACAGAAGCCCTCGGTTCTTCCCAACTCGACAAGACAAAACAAGCACACACCTGATTGATAATTATGGACACCATATTTCACACGCTAAAGAAAATTTTAAAGAAGAGCATGGAAAAGAGATGCCTAAACCATTACAATCACTTTACACTCGACGTAACAAAAAACTTGGTGGAGATTTAGATGATTTAAGACAAGTCTTTGAGCAAGACCCATTAGCACACACTCTCGACATAGGCGACGTAAAATATGGTAACGTAGGATATGACGATAAGGGTAACATGGTTACATTTGACCCGTATCTTGGCTCGCACGCTCGGCTACCTGAGTTTGGTCGAAGGTTAGACATAATGGCTGCTCCAATAAGAGGTACTACCAGTATGCATCAATCAAAACCTGTACGTCCTAATTATCGTGGGAATCACGACGAAAAAACGGCAGCAGACCAAGCATTTCTCTATCAGGGCTTTCAACAAATACCTCAGACTCAAAAGGACTCGTTTCGACAACTTTACCATGACCAAGAGCAGTTTTCACCGTGGCAAGCCGCTGAAGAAAAGTTGTATTCAGACCCTGAAGCGTTTGGAGAGCACGCTCCAACAGCGAGACAAAGAGAGCAAATGATGGGAACGATAGACAGAGACGATGCTGCATACAAACAAACAGGTCGTGCTATTGACTGGTTGACTACACCACCTGAGCAAAAGCGTTTGTATGAATTTGGTGACAACCAACACGCACAAAGATACCGTAACATGATGACTTCATTAAATAGAGGAATTTTCAACACAGACCAAGCACCTAACTGGATGGCGGTGTCAGAGCCACCTAACCAGTAATCTTAACCGCTATGCTTTTATCAAGCAACATCATGGGAAGACTGATGACCGCCTTCTCTGATGCATTTTTTGTTCTTAAAAATGAGCACCGTTTTGACGTACTCATAGACTCAGTGCTACGAAAAGGCAAGGCTGAGGATGCTATTGCTCTCCAGCAAATGCGTCAATTTGTTTTGGACAACGAAAACTCACCTGACCCAGCCATGCGACAAGCGGCTGAAGACATGTATCAGAAACTCACACAGATGATGAGCCAGCGAAGAGGCGTTACCCCAACACCACGACCTGAAGGCCCAGTTGGTGAAGGCGCTGAAATGACCGAAATGTCAGAACCCGCTATGCCTCCACAGCACCCGATGAAGAAGGCTTGGGAGTTTTTCAAATCACAATCTTGATGTCGCCTCTTAAGCGATATGCTTTTGTTTAGGCACGACTTGGCGTTAGTTAATGCCGAGTGAAAACTACGACTTTGTGCCGTGGGATTCACCCGACGACATTGAGAAATTCTTAGGCCCATTACTGGCTGGAGCAAAAAAATTTACCGGTAAACTACTCTCAGGGGGTAAAAAAGTTGCTGTAGGGCTAAAGAACCAAGCCGTTAAAGAAAGTAATTATTTCAAAGATGGTGCAAAAAAACTCACGAGTAAAATCAGCGGTAAAACACAAAGTCCAACTGCACCAAGTCCCGCAAGCGAAGCCGTAGAATCAATGCCTTCAGCACCAGCACCTGAGATGCCTGAGCCTGAAATGCCTGAAACACCATCAGCGCCTGAGCCAACTATGGCGTCCAGTACCCTTAATCCACAAAAGAAAAAAAATCAAGCGATGCAAGTAGCACAACAAGCATTAGCAAACAGTCAACAGCAGAAACAAGCACAACAGCAACGTGCCTCTGATATGGCTCGCCGTGGTGCAGAAGTTGGAAAGGCAAAACCAATGGACATCGCTTGGCAACTGCTTAAAATGCGAGAAGATAAACAGCGACCTAACAACAATATGTCAACCATACGAAGAAAACTTGACGAAATGAATAGACCCGCTATTGAACAATTAGAAGAACCTCTTGAAAACTCGCAATATTCATCAAGAAGATTCCCTACAGAAGAAAATGACCGACGACTGAGGGAAAATAGGGAATCAAGAAGTCCTCATTCGCAAATGCGTGAACCAATGTTCTCTATGGATGATATAGCAGAACATTTAGCCCGAAGACGTGATGAGCAAAGACATGGGTACTTTTCAGATAGAGGTCAGACTCCTGATTCTATGGGTACACTCGAAGGTCTAATGGGTGCTGTTGAACTTGAGCAATCAACACTTCCAATGAATTTACCATTTACATACTCTCTTAATGAAGCCATACGAAATAGACCTGATATGAAAGTTGATGAAGATAATCAGACGTTTACAAGATTGATGTCGGGTCCGAAAACAAGAAAGAAATTTAAAGAAGGTTACGAAGACCGTATGCAGTACAAAGAAGGACGACCAACACCAACAAAAGTAGAAGTGCGGGCGGCGGGCAGACGGGGTGGTCGTGGACGTAATTTTCTTCTAACAGATGATGATGGTAGAAGATTCTCCTCAACCACAACGAATACGATGCTTGAATATTCACCAGAAAAAGTTCCTCATCTTAATCACACAGTAAGAGGTTTAGATTCAAGAACACCTAAAGAACATCGACGGCAAGGTTACTATGGAAATTTACTTGATACCATACTTCAGAATAAAATAGGCATTTTGTCGGATAATAGAAACATGAAGTATTCTCAGCCATTTCATGAAAAGTTTCAACGGCGGTTACCAGCAAACATCGAAGTAAAAGGTAAAAATGCTAACCCTTCATCGACATTTAATGAACTTGAGGGAAGAACAGACCAAGAGTATCTTTACGGGTTTAACCCTCAATTTAATCAAAAGGCTGAAGACGATATAGACATGACAGGATGGGGTGACTTAAAACCGATGTTTGGCAATCAATACCCAATGTTTGGTAGCATGGATAAGCCAATAATACCTCGCACTCACTTACCAATTACAAACCGTTCTTATGTTCAAGATAATACAGACCCTACCACTCCACAAGTAAGAGAATACACTCAGTCATCTCTTGATGACTTTAATCCACTTAAAAGACCACTTCAAAGTAATACAAGAGGTATTGATGGACTTGATACTGATGAATTAGCAAGGATGTTTGGGTGATACTATGTTGAGCAATTTGTTACGGAAAGACATTTTTAACGCCCCTGTTGAAATGAAAAGCGTTAGTTCAGGCGCTGATATAGAAGAAAATTGCACACTTTGCCCGAATCCGAATGCTGTCATTTCAATTCGCTACGCTAACCCAACTTTAACAAAAGATTACACGCACCATATGTGTATGGACTGTGCTCAGCAATATGACGTACATAGTATGGTACACCCAACCGCACTTGAAAATAATGATGTTAAATTAGCAAGTGAACTCTCACCCTTTGAATTTGCATGGGATTTCCTTGAAAAGAAATTATGCCCTGCTGGAAAGGCTGCTGCTAAGAAAAAGTTCGATGTTTACCCATCAGCGTATGCTAATGGTTGGGCTGTTCAATACTGTAAAGGTAAGTTCAGAGGCAAAAAGGGGAAGAAGAAATGAAACTCAAAAAACCTTCATGTTGTTGCGGTGGTACGAAAAAAACACCCTGCGTATGCATGATTGAGGGTAATCAATGTTCGGCTTCATCTCCAAAGTGTCCTTGTTATGCTCTTATTGACAAACAAAAAAACATCAAGAAAATGGTCGGTGTGTATTAATGGTAGATGACCGATGCACATGTCACGACGTTCTTGTTATCAAGGACTTGAACCGATGGTTCAAAGAAAAGTGGGTTGATGTTAGTCGTAAAGACAAGGACGGCAAACACCCTCCTTGCGGTAGAGGTAAAGCAAAAAAATCCAGTAAGGGCTATCCAAAGTGTAGACCCAGTGTAAAGGTCAGCGATAAAACTCCAAAAACTTCAGGCTCAATGTCTGAAGGACAAAAGCGTGCTGCGACAAAACGCAAGCGCAGTAAAAAACAAGGCGTAGGTGGTAAACCTACAATAGTAAAAATGGTTGGTGTGATATGATGACTGCATTTGATGAAGCATGGGACGTTATTGAAAAGGGAAAGAAGAAGTCAAAGCCTTTTCATGGTTACAATCCTAACAAACACAGTAAGAAAGGTGGACTGAACGCTAAGGGTCGTGCCGCAGCCAAGCGAAAAACGGGCGCAAACCTCAAACCACCTGTAACTAAGAAACCAAGTTCACTCAAGCCGGGTAGTAAGTCGGCAAAGCGTCGTAAATCATTTTGTGCTCGTATGAGTGGAATGAAAGGTGCTACCAGTAAAGGCGGTAAACTTACACCAAAAGGGGCTTCTCTTAAACGATGGAATTGTTGATATGAGTCAGTTTTTCAACGAGGCATGGCGCTTGCTTAAAGCGATACCATCGGGGCAGTCTTTTCGTGGAGACATAATGCAACACTTGCCTACTGAATTGAATTACGATGCTTTGCAATCACATTTAGAGCAGAATCCTAATTCTACGCTTGGCGATTTAATGACACCTTATCTTACTGGTGAATTTACTAAACCAACGTCTGAAGTATCTACTAATCCTCGTTCTTATCAAGACGAAAATTTACCTTTCCCCTTAAATGAAAACGAAGCGACAAGTTTTGTAGGTAATTTTTCCAATCAAGAAGGAGGATATACAGTCCCTCAATCTTATTATCAAAATAATAGAAGTAATGAAGACATTCAAAATCAAAAAACTCTTTCAAACATGATGAGAGTTTTACATGGTAGACTCAGACACGGCCAAACAGGTTTTGAAATGTCTCCGCCGAGAACAGGGGGAAAGGGAGTAAAACTACCAAGTGGTAAAATGGCAAGGCATAACATGAGACTTCAAGATTATATGAACACTCCAATATCTGTTCGACAGGCCGAGATGACACCGTTAGCACAAAATCAACAAATGATAACCACAGGTGAGCCAATGAACTTAGGTGTTGGTGTGATTCGTAAAGAGCGAAAGTCGCCTGAAGCGAAGCGACATAAGTTGGAGTATGACAAACAATACGAAGCATCTCCTGAACGAGTCAAGTATCGAGAAGAGTTAAACAGAGAGCGACGTAAACGTGGGATGTATGGTGACCACTCGCACCGAGACATATCACACACCGAAGGTGGTAAATTGACAGTAGAAGATGAGCATGACAACCGAGCACGACATTTCAAAGACAAGGGAACAAAGCGCCCTCTAACAAAGGGTATCAGAGGTGACCTTGAGTTGCTACGAAACCTAATGAACGGCCCGATGGACGAGCAAGATAAAAAGATTGCACAGGCTCTCATTACCTCATTGGATGACTTCAAACAAGAGCAAGGCGGCGAAGAAAGAAAAGAATTGATGCATCCTTATCCATTCTAAGTTGTCTAACTTGTACGATGTATTGTTTACACAATATACTGTATTTACTATTCTTCTAAATGTATAGACTATACAACGGACAACACGGACAACACATCCAGCAACCTTTATGGTGACCCCCGCAGTGGACAAACCAGTGGACATTATGGAATCGCAAGAGCATCACGATGCAGAAATACGATTGATGGGACTAATTTTAGCCCAAAGTACATTGGTTGGAGTAGCAGTAGGAATCTTTGACTCAAAGGTTTGGCTAACACAAGACAGTGTTTGGATAAATGGATTTACCTATGCTATGGGTGCATTCTTTGTTCAAGGTATTGCTTACTACTTCTTTAAAATGTTCTTTGAGCAAAACCTACAAGAAAAAGTGAGACATGGTAACATGGAAAAACAAAGAAACCATCAATACCGTAGTATGCAACAACAGTTTGATAATCGCAGAGCCGATATGGAAATGCGTATGCAAGAAGCACAACTTGAACGTGAACTTCGATGGATGGAACAAAACCCCGGTAAGATGCCTCCATCGTGGGGCGTGCAAGGTGGCTCTCAGTCTATGGTTGGTATTTACGACCAACAAGGTGGGGGTGCTGCTACTTTTGACAGTAGTAAGATTCCTACTCATGAGGCTCAGATTCTACAACCTCTCACTCTCGGTGTAGAAGAACAAGTTCGTTTGAAAAAAGACGGTACGCCTGATAAGAGATATGAAAAGAAATCTTGAGGATTAACTATGGGTCGAATCTTTCGCACTCCTTCTGATGATGCTACTGAAAGTACGCTACGTGCTATTCACATAGCCAACACAGTAGATACTACCTACGAAAGAGCGTGGGGATGGGTAAAAACCATACTCGCATCATTGATTACAGCAGTCGTTGTTAGTGGAATTGAGTTTCATAACACAGACTTTAGCGTTTATGAAAATACTATTGAATGGACTGTTGATAAGTTAGAACAACTTGTTAATTGGCTCATGTGGTGGAATTAATGGTAGACGCAGGTGGAACAGCCTTAGTAGGCGCTGCGATGTGGGGTCAAAATCTCTACAATTCATATAAGCCACGAAAAGTTGGTATCTATGGAGCGCCGATGGTTGGTAAAACAACGCTTGACCGTTACCTTACAACGCCGGGTGAAATGGAAGAAATACCCGAAGATGAACGGACAATGCATTCTCGCATTCTTAAAATTGGTAAGTTCAAAATGCCAACTCCAACAAGAAAAAGAGTATCTTGGCAAGGTGAAAAACGAGTTGTCTATTCGGCAGATATAGGAGGACAAGAGCGTTTTTGGAACCTTTGGATTGAAGACATGGTGACTCGCAAATGTGAAGCCATCGTCTACATGTTTGACCACAGAGCCTTCCAAGGAGGAGATGAAGGGATTGAACAATTAGCAGGTTTTCGTTATCTTGTTGATTGTCTTATTGAGAGAAATTATCGCTATCGTTCTCTTTGGTCGAGGCTTAAAGGAAGAAGGTATCATCCCAAAGTTATCATGTTGGTAGCAAATAAGGCTGACCGTTTTTTCGATGAGACTGCTTCAAAACTTTGGCACGATGGTCGTATAGGTGAGCATAAGATTTTTGACCCGTTTAGAGACGACCTAATCAGGTTACAGAAAGCGGGTATTCCTACTCGCAGGTCATTTATGGCAACAAGAATTGGATGGAACGTAGAGAAGACAATGGTAAGCCTACTTACTTCATGACCCAAAAAATGACCCCATAGGTAGCCTTTTCAATAACAATGCTTTCGGTGTAAATATGTCAGGCAAAAACTCATCAACAACACTCGTTTCTACTGGTGGTGGCAGTCGTAGCCTAAGAACCACTGTACCTATGTGGATTGTTGAACATTTTGGGATGAGTGCTGGGGATGATGTGCATTGGAAGTTTGTAGTACAAGAGGGACACATTGTTGTAGTCATGACTCCTACGGCTGAACAGGTCGTGGTAAAGTGATGTCATGGAACAGACCTCAACAAAATTTAACTGAAGCCGAACTTGCTATTCTTGCTACGCAAGGTAACAATCAACTTACTCAAGCGGCACTTCAGGAAATGTTGATGGCTCAACAGAGTATGCAAGAAGTTGCTGCTGCTCAGAATATCGAAGTTCCGAAGGTTAATTTTTATCCAAGTCGTCACCCTGACCCAAGAAAGGCTCGTCGTAAGGACATTAAACAAGCCTACAAACTACTTCAACCTGCAAGGCGTTCAATGTTTAATCCTGTAAGATTCTTACTTGGTCGTAAATACAGATACGCAAAAGATACAGGGACTTGCGTTGTAGATGGTTGTAACTGCGCTAACCTCATACAACATGATAATCTCTACATGCGTATTTGTGACGACGAAACAGGGCGCTCTCTTTGGGAAATGTATTGGCAGAACCCAGTCACAGGGCAACCCGAAGCGTTTGTTGCTCAAGATAAAATAACCAGTGGTCGTAAACTCAAAGGAACATACTGTCCTGAACACATGCACCTTTACCATCTTTTAGTCAAGTGGGAGGCTGAAGAAGACAAACAGAGTGAAATGAACCCAAGTCGTCTTCGTGATAAAGTGAAGAGAGGTGTATCAATTGTAACAGTCCCTATTTCTTCTGTCAAGAAAGATGACCCTACACCTGCCATGCTGAAAAAATATGAGCCGTTCTTTGCTGAACTCGAAAGAGATGCTGGTAAAACAAAAGGCATCAATGTACTTCATTATGCTAATCCAGCCACTGGTCAAAATGATGTAACAATGGTTGTCTTTGACCTCCGTATATTTCAAATGGAACTCCAACAAATGAACATGCCGACGCAAGCGTTTCAAGAACTTCTCAATGTTGAGAATAGCAAAATGCAACAGAACCTTGATGGTGGAGTAGTTGCTGGGGAGGCATGATACGATGTTCAATCTTGGAGCACAGCAACAACCGCAAAGTGGGTTAAATCTTTCAGCAACTGGAGGAGGAGTGGGTTACGGAATGCAACAACCGCAAAGTAATTTTCCTCTTGGAGCACAACCAATGCAACAACAGAATCAAGGATTTATGTCGGGTATGATGGGCGGTGTAGGAATGACACCTCAGCAACAAATGATGATGCAGAACGGGCAAGTGACCCCCCCGTCAGAAATGGAACTCCTATCGGCTCTGCTACAATCACAAAATCCAATTCATCGTTTTATCAGAGAAGGTGGACTTCAAACACTCATAGAGTTGATTGCTACTACAACCAGTCTAAGTATACTGAACATTCTCAAAAACGCTTCATTCTCATTGGATGAAGATACTGGTGTTATGAAACTTGACGCCTCTACACTACCGTCCGATTTACAAACATTAAGCGTTGAGAACGTGAGTATGATTCTTAACAACATGACGGCTCAAAGCAATCAAAAATTCCAAGAGGCTGAAATGCAACGTCAACAAATTATGGCTATGTCTCAACAATCAATGATGGGTAACGCTCTCGGTGCTGCTTTACAAGACGAAGGTATGATGAATAAAGTTGGCGGCGGAATCGGTAGTGTCGCTCGTGGGCTTATAGGGCTACCAAGAAACTAAGGTGATACAATGCAATCAAGAGATTACGGAATGAGATTAAGCGAAGCAAGTAGTAGTATTTTTGCTCCAAGTAGGAATATCATTACTGAAATGATAATGGTTCAGTTTATTTCTGTGATTATCGCTTGTGTGTCTATTTTAATTTTCAAAGGAGACGAAATGAGTAGTGGAGATGTTAGTGTCTTTGTCGTTGGTATCTTTGGAGCGTTTATCTTTTTGACTACGCTTTACTCACGAATCACTCGCTGACCACTTGTTTATCGGACATGAAATCGAAGGGGCGAGAGCCTTGATTTTCATAACGCAATTACAAAGTTGGCACGTACCCATTCTTTTTTGCATGTAAGGGCAACTATAGCACTTGTCCAGTCGTTTCATGTATTCCGATGTTGAGACTCTACGGCCTTTCAGTGCATCTTTTGAAGCCTTAAGTATATCCTTTCCACGTTCTTTGAGAGGTTGCTTGGGAACTCTTTCGTATGGCGGGAGCATGTCACTACGAAGAGGTTCAGAAGAAAAAGCATTATGGGTAATGCTGCCTTAAGCGTGTCATGGCGGAGGGCGATGCTATCACAAAAAGGTCTTGCCCTTTGTGTCAACACCCGAGTCGTGCTGACTTAGAAAAAGGTCTACTTGATGGTGAAATATCCCCAAAACAACTTGACAAAGACATGGGTTGGCGACTCAACACAACTGACCGTCACTTTCGTAATCACATGGGTCAATATCATATGGCATCGAATCCTCAGTGTAAGGTATGTGCTCATGTTGAAAGAGCCGACTTTGAACGACGTTTTTTTGCTGATGGCTCCGAATCAGAGGCTATTGGAGAAGAACTTGGTATCTCTGAAGCATCGGTGTACCACCATATGAAACACCACTTTCAACCGTTAGTTCAAAGAAGTGCAGCCGCTGAGATAACATTAGTCGTAGGAGAGGAGATAAATGCGCTCAGGTCAAACGTCGAACTGCTCAACCATAAATTGTCTGAACTGCTCAATGAGGGTAGTGTCCATGAAGACGGTTTCGTCAAAGATGCAGTGTCTCTGCACAAAGAAGTCAGAGAATCAATAAAGGATTTGTTGAAGATGAACGAACAATGGAGTCCTACGTCTGAAAACAGTCAAGTCAATAACACAATTAACATTCTCAAAGTCGAACTCGGAAAAGAAAGCCCTGACTCATGGGCAAGAATCCGTGAGTCTTTACTGGAACACGCAGGTGATATGAATTGATGCCAGTACCAGTTCCTGACTTACTACAAATGACGCACCCTGCGTTCACGTTCGTTGAATGTGACCGACCAATTTCTGAAAACGCTGTACCAGTTTATCTTGATTTTTGCCGTTGTGTTACAAAACGATTTGAGCATTACGGTGAGTTAGACATCACACCACCCGACTTGTTCAAGTTGCTGGCAAAATCGTTTGAGACAGTGTTTGAAGACGATAATCCTGTAACCTTTTTCCCTGCTTACCAACTTATTCCTCGATTGCTTGAAGAGTTTGATTATACAATCAAAAACATGACTCACGCATTTGAAGACAGTCCAAGAGTAGCGTTATTCTATAGAAAAATGGCTCAAAAGTTGCGACAGTGTTTTGAACATCATATCGTGGGGGATAACTCATGACGGGAGGGATGATGGGCCGAACCTCCGACACGAGGATGTATAATCCTCGCTCAGAATCCTCCGAGATGTTCAGGGCGAATCATGAAGATGAACGCCCACCCAGCGGTGTCGAAGATGCCAAAGATAAGGAAAGACGCAAGGACAAGAGACAAGCCAAGCGAGAACGTGAAGAAAAAGAAGACAAAAAAATTCGTCACATCAAAGTCCGTTCACATCATCTTGGTATTAGTGATGAAAAACCTGATGAAGAGGTAGATGAAGAAGAGGAGAAGTTCAAACCTCGTGGCTCAGTTGACGACCCATCCAAACAAACTATGCCAAGCGGCGCTGGTGGATTCATGACAAGTCTTGCTATGGGTGCTAAGGGGCCGGGTGCTGCTGGTGGAGAGATGATTCAAATGTCTGAACCTATGGACATCGCTTGGCAACTGCTTAAGTCGGACACGATTAAAAAAAAAGAAACGAAGCGTTCCGTAGGCAAACGACGCAAGAAAGAAGGCTACGCTAAATGGCGACCATCTACTGGTCAATTTGAACGTCCAAAAGGGGGAGGTGACCCTCGTAACGCCACATCAAGGCGTTCCAAGAACATCAGTCGTAATCTACCGCTGGGGCGTAAAACTGGACTTATGAGGCAACATCTTTCTGTTGAGTTTTCTCACCGAGGTCTTGCGAGTAAACAACCGATGAGTAAAGACCCACAGAAATATGGTGCTTATCTTGCTTCACAAGAGGCTCGTAAATTACAAGGTGGTGTGAGAAGCACTACTACGCCACACATGAAACACAGCCAACGCTCTTTCATCTCAGGTCAAACTGGTGGAGGTCGTTTGACAAACACACTACAATATCCTCGTGTCCCAAGACCACGACTACATGCAGTTCGTGCTCCAAGTATTCAACCACCTAAGATGAAGATGCCTCACTTAGTACGTCCTAAGATGCCGAGCATGATTACAATGAGTGAGGACATCCCTCAACACAGTGACATTCTCAAAGGTAATGCATATCAAGCAGCATTGATGCGAATTGCTCTAAAAGAAATTCGTGAATTGATGCGTGAAAAGAAAGACAAAGACGGCAAAAGAAAAGGTAAAGGTGACGGTGATACCGCTGGTGCTGCGAGCACATTACCAAATTATCCAGCCAACAGCCCAAAACAAACAAATCGAAACGAAGGTGCTACAGAAGATGTAGACAATGAGCCACGAGACTTTGGACTTGACCCCGGTGCTCTTGTTGGTAGAGGGAGTGGACGAGTTTGAATGTCTTAGTTCGCAAGTCAATTATCCTCAAGGGTGACGGTGTATACGGTTATTATCCTCATCCTGAAACGGGAAAACTTACTCCGTATCTGAAAACTTCTCCACCTCCTGAAGCAATACACCCTGACCCAAATACCCCTGACGTTCCTGCTTATGCTCATTATGGTGTAGCAAAACCACACCCGTTAGGACACTTTGGTATGGGTGAATTAATTCCCGGTAAATTCGTCAAAGGTAAGCATGATGAAATGGTCTACCTTGACCATAATGGAGAATCTCACCATCACGGAATTGACGGTGTGATACACGCCATTGGTGAGGCTCTTGAGAAAAATGGTATGCTTGGTCAAGACCATCCTGAGTTGGGACAACTTACTGGTCGAAACATTGTTCAGCGTGCCATCAAAATGACAAATCTTGAACATCAAGACAAAACTGGTGCTCAAGACATTCCTGATGTTGATGACATGCAACATCGTAAAATTCAAGTCGCTGGGTATGGTGGACGTAAACCCACCACTCGTGCTCATAGAACTAATAATGGTGAATACATCACAGCGTATACAAATCGACCTAACCGTAAGGAAAAAATTGGTGCTATGATTGAATCCTACGCCGTTCCTTACAATCACAATCTACAAAAAATTCTACTTGAAGAACTCGGTATCAAAGATTTAGTTGGTGCTGAGTTCCTTGACAATCCTCATATTGACATCAAGGACTTACATCCTCGTGGTAGTCGTATTCGTGGTCGAGGTGGTGACTCTATCATCCAAACACCTCAAGGGTATATGCTACCCGGCACACATCTTACCAATGCTCCTCCCGGTGTTTCCCATGACGCAGCCCACACTGGAATCCAGTCTTGGGAAGTCATGAATCATACTCCTGATTTTATGCACATGATGGCTGGTCGCCAACAAACAGGGCCAAAAAATTCAATCAACAGTGCAAAAGTTCACATCGCTGAAGCACTAAAGGTCATTGACCCTGATAAAGTCCCTGATGTTGAAGTACCAATCAACACGACTCCCGGCACAACTGGTTCTCCTCAATATACAATGATGAATCTTAGAACTGTGTTGCGAAGTCCAGCCAGCACTGACAACATGATTAACGAATTATCACGAACCCCAGCCTTCAACATGTTGTTTGGTCGTATCATTAGCGGTTCGGCGGCAAGACCCGGTGTGGGTAAGCGAGCGTTCCAACATATTCTTGATGCCTTTGGGAAAGACCACGATGTTGGATTTGACAACATGCGTAGCCATGCTGTACCCGGCGCTCACTTGGAAACGCTGGATGGACAAAGAACAACACAAGGTTTGGGAACTCACGAAAACGCTGCTAAGTTTTACGCTAAGGCTATGCTGAGTGGAGCACATGATGAGCACGACAGTGCGTTGCGAGCCTACATGCCAAGAGATGCTGAAGGTAACATCGACCCCGCTGTCATTCAAGGACTGGGGTTGAATCTTCAAAGTTATGATACTGTTGAGCAACGTAGACAAGGAACTCAGGCTTTGGCTGATTTACTCAGCGAAGCATTTGGTCATCAAACCCGTCGTCAGTTACCTGAATCACTCCCGACTACTGGATTGTCTTCTCGCTTTATGCAATATCCTGAACAAATTATTGAAAATCTACCTGAACACATTCCAAGTCACCACGACGTAGCACTCGCTCCAGTTCAAAGAGAATCGGTTACAAGACCTTCTACTACTTCGACTGGACGACCTGAACCACGTCAACAACCTGTTCCCACTGAGGTCGCTGTTGCTCCCCCAGCGCCTCAACAGACGACCCTACCTCCGTCTGTCCCTCAACGGGGAGCACCTTCTTTCACACCGCAAAGCGCTGAAATGGCAGCGGCACGAAGTCGTGTCGGACAGGCTGACCCAGCATCGCTTCGTAGAATCATAGAAGCGGCTGGAGCAAGAGTACCTCAAGGAGAAGGTATGGGTCTTTCACCTCAAGAGCAGCAGTATCAACAACTCATGGGTGACCCACGCCAGCGATTACTTACTCAATACATGAAGTCTCAATCGGCTGAACTCTCTCCAATGGATAGAGTCATGAAGGCTATGGAAAATATGCAGTTAGATGACGCTCGTAATGACAGCAAAATCATGAAGCACGCTTTAACTCGACCAGTCAATGTCGGTAACCGTCGTGCTATTCACTATCTTGCCAAGAGCGTAGACCTCACGCCTGTTGATGTTCGCTCAATTGCATATGCCACTGGTGACTGGGAACGAATTGCAAAGCGACTCAATGTTTCTACTGACGTTGTTAAGGTCGTCAAAGTAAGTGTAGGTGGTGTCTGATGGGTCAAGTCTATGTTATCCGTAAAGAGGTTACCCCCGCCGTACCGATGGGAGGAGGTATGCCGGGTGGTATGCAAATGTTCTACACACAAAGCCAAGAAGCACCAACTCAACAATTTGCTGGTGTTACTGGTGGCATCGGTGACTTAAATATACACCCAGTAACTCAACAATACGAAGCAAAACCAAGAATGGATGAATCAGGTGAAAATGAACTCGGTATGCACATTGGTGACAGATATGCCGCTACTGCTCTTAATCAAATGAATAGACGTAATCTCAAAGAAGGCGAAACTCGTGCTCTTGGTGCTGGTCAAACAGCATTCGATAGAGGTTCAAAATACGGTGAGATGGCTCACAACTTTGGAAACAGAATGGGGTCAACCATTGGTGTTCTTGCTGGTTTGACTCAACTTGCTAATGCTGGTGCTGCTGGTCAAGACGCATTTACTGGCGGAGTGGGTGCGTATCAAACTGGTCAAGTTACAGCAGACTCAGTAAAAAAACCGTTGGCTGAAGGTTTAGGTGGAGCAGCAGCCAATATCGCTGGTCGTAGCGTTGGTGTTGTAAAACCTGAAGTTGCTGAGCCTACTCCTCAAGTTGCTGAGCCTACTCACTCTGAAGATGAAATGATAAATTATCAAGGTCAAAGAGAAGTGATGTCTACTGACAAGTTTGGAAATCCAGTTCCATTTAAGAGCAAGCAAGCGCAAGCAGGTGCTGAGGCGAGGTTAGCACAAACAAGAGGTGAAGACACCAGCGCTGGCACAGTTATGCAAGATTACCAACCACCTATGGGTGGTGGCGTGGCAGTCCGAGACGGCATGGCTACGGGTCAAGGTGGTCAAACAACATTCACCACAGGTAATCCAGCCCAAGATACGGCAAATGTCCGAGCCGCAAATCAAGTTGCTGTTGCTTCGCCAACTCCTGAGACATCAGACATTGACGATAAAACAGGTCAAACAATTGCTGATAACACAACTGGTAATGTTGAAGATGCTCAGGCTGGTGCTGAAATTAAAAATAATATCGACGCAGCCAAGCAACAAAGCGGTAAAAAGCAAAGCATGACTCAGCAAACTCAATTGCCTATAGAAAAAATGCTCGTTGGGGTGGTCTGATGGCTAAGCGAGACGAACAAGAGCAAATGAAAGAACTCATCACTGAGATGGACAGAAAGATGGCTGGGCGCTCTTTCAAGTATTTCTTTGAAACAGTCTTGGGTTTTGACTATGCAGGGCATCACGAATCTTGGAATGAAGGTTTGAATGAGAATCGTTACTACTGTGTTAAAGCGTCTCGTGACCACGGTAAGTCTGTTTTCTTTATGTCCTACGCTCTTTGGTTAGCGGCTTTCAAACCAAATACACACATTATGATTTTCTCTCACTCTCTTGAACAAACGCTGGAACATATGCGTTTTATCCGTAACAACATCGACGGAGCACCTTGTTTACAACATCTCAAACCCGGTGGTATACCGTGGCGAAAAACCTACTTTGAGTTCACTAACGGTAGCCGTATTATGGCTAAATCGGTTGGTGGGGCAACTCGTGGTTTCCACCCTGATGTTGTAGTATGTGATGACATTTTATCAGGAACTACTGGCAGTGAACTGCAACGTGCTGCTGATTGGTTCTATGGTGTTCTTCTACCTGTTCTTCACCACGAAGGAAAACTCATGATGGTAGGAACTCCGTTCAGTTACAACGATTTGTACGCTGAGTTAGAAAGAAAAGAAACATTTCAAGTGGAGACTTATCCCGCTATCAATAAAGAAGGCGTCCCTCTTTGGCCTGACCGTTGGAGTCTTGATGCACTTGAGCAACGACGACTCTCGATGCCAGCAATTCAATTTACTCGTGAATATCTTTGTGAGCCAATTCATGACGTAGCAAGTATGTTCCCAATGACGATATTGGAAAAGGCTCGTGACAGAGAACTGGTACTTCTCGACCATGCTGAGCATGAGTATGATGAAGAGGGTAACAGCATGGGTTTGTTTGGTCAACATTTCATTGGCTGGGACACAGCGATTGCATCTGACAAGAATGCTGACTTTACTGCTATGACTGTTTTACGAACTCTACCTGATGATAACGTCAAACAAATTGTCGGGGTCGTGCATGAGCGTGGTATGAGTTCTATGGCACAAAAACGACAAATCATTTTGTTGAATCAACGATTCCAACCTGACTTGATTGAACTTGAGGGTAACAACTTCCAGCGTATGTTTGCTATGGAACTCAAGGATATGCGAGAAGATATTCCTATCAGAACCTTCATGACAACCAAGACAAGAAAGGAAAGCCTCTTCATGTCTTTGCTCATGGCTTTTGAACAGGGCCAAATCAAAACACCTTACGGCAACGAAATAAGTAGGCAGTTTACTCATAAGTTAGAAGAAGAATTGAATAGGTTTGGAATGCAAAAGAACGGGAGACTGGAAAGCGTGGGCGTACATGATGACTTGGCTATGGCACTGGCGTTAGCAAACTGGGGTACAAAAGAGTTCAAAGGCTCTATTGTTCTCCTCGATGACATCTTACCGGGTCTTGATAACATTATCACAGGCAGAGGAAACGGCGGGTGGATGATACCATGAAAGAAAAGAAAATGGGCGGAAAGAAACACGGTATGGTGCTGATTATTTCAGTAGGCAAGAAAGGCGACAAAGACCCTACGCACGCTGCTGACCCTGATTCAAAGAAGAAAGGAATCCGTACAAGAGACGACTTTCGAGGACAATACGGCACATCTGACGAAGCATCAGGACAAGAAGATTTTAGAGAAAAATTGGGTGCAGACGTTAATAGATATGTCGGAGTTAAGCCACTAAAAGAAATCCGTGAAAAACATGGTGACCCATACGCTGGTATGACTCCTGAACAGGCTGATGAATACAATCGTATGCTTGCGGCGCATAGAGAGTTTGAAGAAGCAAGTCAGCCTGAACCTGAACCTGAAGCGGTGCAAGATTCTGTTCCCGCTAAGACTAACGAAGAAAATCTCTACGATGCTATCTTTAATAATATGAAAAGAAAGGCACTCAAAAAAGCCAGCATTGATGACCTATTCCAAGAAGCCAGTTCTCTCAGAGATGCAGGTGATAAAGCAACAGCGAGACAGTTTTCAGATGTAGCCTCATCTATGCAACGAGCACCAGCACTACGTCAAAGTTTGATTGACCGTTTTGGAACTCAGGCTACCAACGCATTAGCCACGACACATCCTGAAATGGCATCGGCTGAAGGTATGGGTGAAATGATGTTCCAAGAAGGTAAGAACAATCCTGACTACATCGAAGCACGTTCAAATCCTTCGTATCTTGGAGAAGGTAGAAAGCCATTCATGAGCGCTGTTAGTGCTTTAGCACGAGGTAAGCAAAGGGTAAACTCCCAAGAAGCCGCTGCACAAGAAGCACTTCAACAACTTATCGCTGAAGACCCGTCGAGATTTTTCGCTGACCGAAGGATAATGGGTGAGCAAAATGAGTGATGTAAACCTCTACGAAGTCGGGCCTCGTGACGGTTTGCAAAACATAGAGGAGTTCACACCGACTAATCAAAAAATTGATTTGATACATCGACTTTACGATGTTGGTTTAAACCAAATGGAGGTTACCTCGTTTGTTCATCCTAAGTACGTTCCAAACATGGCTGACGCTGAAGAAGTGTTTCAGGCCACTCGTGACATTGACAACTTTGCTGTTCTTGTTCCAAATCAAAAAGGAATGGATAGAGCGAAAGCCGCTGGCGCTAAAAAAATAAATGTCTTCTTCTCAGCATCTGATAGTTTTAATCAAGCCAACTTAGGAAAAAACATGGATGAGATTGTAAGTGAGTTGGATTTAATGCTCCAAAATACCGACACTAAAAATGTTAGAGCATACGTTTCTTGTGCCTTCGGAGCACCTAATGAAAGCGTAGATGAAAGAAAAGTATTGAAGGCTATGCAAGCAGCACAACACATGGCTGACACTGTTGTTCTTTGTGATACAGTCGGTAAAGCCCACCCTTCTCTTATCTTCCGAACTCTTGAGTTGTCAAAACATATTGATTCTGAGATAGCACTCCATTTACATCACAGAAAGGACAAAAAAGACAATATGTTTGTAAACATTCAAACTGCTTTAGAATGGGGTATCACCGAATTTGACACCAGTATTGGTGGATTAGGAGGTTGTCCCTTCGTTCATGGTAGTGGTAGCAATCTTTCAACAAACGACATGGTTCGATATTTAGATAAAATGGGCTATGAATCGGGGTTAGATATTGCTGAACTTAATGAAATAGCAAAAATCTACAGTAAACCTCTTTTGAGTAGCAAGTGGTAAATAGGTCAATCAAGAGGTCAAACTATGTGGGGGTCAGCATTAATAGAAGACGACTTTGGTGAAGTTGTATCATTTACCCCTGTTCCTTATGAGGAAGTAAAACCAATTAAGAAGCAACACCACTTTGCTCCTAATGGAGATGGTTGGTTTGAATCTTCTCTTGGTTGCAACGCTGAAACACTGGTAAAGCGGCTAAGAAAAGCACGAAGAGGTAACAAAGACAATCGTGATGAGATTGATAGTTTTATCAAAGATGTTCGCACTATTAAGTCACTTGAAACCGACATAACAATCAAATCACTTTCTTGGTCTGATGGATATGAAAATATCATAAAACAACTCGGTCTTGATGACCGTAAACTCAAGAGCCTACGCAAGTTTGGCGAGTCTCGATGTGTCAATCTTGAGCGTGCTTGTATAATGTGGGATAACGCCGAACAGACTCTAAAGATGTTAGATGAACATGAAGATGTTTGGGGGGTTGAAGAGCAACAGGCTTGGGCTGGCTCTATGCGAGATAGAAGCGAGGCTCGTAAAATGTGGTCTACTACGCTACATCCAACAGAAAAATTAAAAAAATCCGAGCGAGATTTTCTACAGTTTGCTGCAAATGAATTGATGCAAAAAGGGCCGATGAAGGCTACCACCATACGTAGTAATTTTTCTGATGCTGGTATGTTAAAGAAAGCACAAACAGACAGAAAACTCACAACGCTCATAAATATGTATGGAGAAAACTACGATATTGTCAAAGGAGCAGTGAGAAACACATACGTCGTTATATCCAGTGATGGTTTGGTTATGAAAGATGTATGGTCGTATAGTGCTGGTTTCATTGACGCTGATGGGTACATTACAATTACTGAGCGTGGTGAGCCTCGGGCTGGTATGATTGCTACTGGGGATAGAGGAAAAGTTCATTGTGAAGATTTATTCAAAACACTGGAATGTGGCATTTTGTCTACTGATAATAAAGTATACAAAGACAACCAAAGAAGCCAACATCGTTTACAATTTTATTCTAAGGCTGACTTACGAAAGTTACTTGGTGGGGTGTCCCCTCACTTGAAAATGAAGTCCATTCAAGCGAAGGCTGTTTTAGCCTACATTGATGAAAAAGATAAAACTCGTAAGCAAGAACTCAAACGCTTAGTGCGATACGAAAACTGGAAAGATGACAAAAAGAAATCTCGTGCTCTGTTAGATGGTTGGGGAATTGACATGGACACTATAGGAAAATACAGGGAGGGTCTATGATGGCTGAAGAAAATCAAAGTATTGTAAGTCGTTTTCTTTCTACATTAGCAAGCCCGTTTAGACGAAGGACTACCCCTCAACCGCAGATGCCTCTGTATACCACTGGTATACAAGAGCCAGTTTTAGCACAAGGTATCACTCTACCAGCACTTTATGCTGTGTCAAATGAAAATTTAATTCTTAGAACCGTCATTACAAAACTTGGTCAAGAAGTATTCCGTAGAGGTTATTTTTGGGAAAAGAAGTTTCGTATGAAATGTACTGAATGTGAAGAGGAGTTTCAGCATGAAGTCGAAGTATGTCCTTCTTGCAACGGTGAAGTTCGCAAACCTGACCCCGAGCAGGTTGTGTACGGTAAATGGTTACTACAACAAGAAAACTCTATGGAACAGGGTTTTATGCAAATTCTTCATGAAATTGAGCGTGATTTGAATATCGTAGACGACGCATTCCTATTGATGATTAAAGAGTATTATGTTGATGAAAAAACTGGAGAAGTGCAGTTTTACAGAGTCAAAGAACTCATTCGTGGTGACCCTATCTTTATGAGAATTATCGCTGACAAGCGTGGTGTTCGTGGTGGTCGATACAAGATTTGTCGTATTCATCGTGACCAAGTTGCATATCCCGGTCAAGAGCCAAAGTGTCAAGTTTGTGGTGCTCGCTTAGTTGATGCTCATTATGTCAATATGGCAGGTTCGGGTAAGAATCAATACTTCATGAAAGGGGAAGTTCTTCATCTTTCAAAATACAATCCCGGTAAATTGTACGGACGTGCTCCTGTGAACACGCTTTGGCGACAAGCCATGACTCTAACCGCTATGGACAACTACATCTACACTGCCTATCAAAAGCGTAGGATTCCAAAGGGTATTGTAAGCGTTACGACGGACAATCTTGAATCAATGAAATCGTTTTGGAAAGGTGTTGATGAAAAGATGGAGCGTGACCCTCATTACATTCCAAAGGTTGGTATTGAATCAGCATCGGGTCGTGGTGGTGTCAATTGGATTAAGTTCATGGACACACTTGAAGAGATGCAATACATTGCTGTGCGTGACGAGATAAGAAACCGTATCGCTGCTTTCTATGGTGTCTCTTCTATCTTTATGATTGACAATGGTAAATCAGGTGGTTTAAACAACGAAGGTCTACAGATTCTTGTAACAAATCGTGCAGTAGAATATGGACAAAAAGTGTATACTGATGTTCTATTCCCTCGTATGCTTCGTGAATTAGATATTACTGATTGGAAACTGACTCTTTATCCAAACGAAGAAGAAGATGAAATCACAAGATTGCGCCGTGATGAAATGGAAGTTAATCTTGCTCAGCGTATGCAAATGCTTGGGTATGAACCTGAGTTACTTGAGGAAGGTGACAGAGACGTTCGCTTTAGTTACCGCAAGAAACCTCCTCAGCCACCTCAGCCTGAAGGACAACCTCCACAACAAAAACCCGGCGGTATGCCTCCGCCTATGCCTCCGCCACAAGCGGGTGGTATGCCTCCTCAGATGATGCAGGGTGGTAGAATGCCTCCTCAAATGATGCAGGGTGGTAGAATGCCTCCTCAGATGATGCCTCCATCTCAACCCGGTGGAGAAGGAATGGGTATTCGTACTCCACGCTCACCAGCAAGACCTCAACAAAGAGGTAGTCCCGGTGCTGGAGCACCTGTAAGTAGTGTTCAACAAAGAGGAATGCAACCGACTATTCCTCAACAAAATGCACAACGAATGCAAGATAGCAGACGGCTTCGTGGGGCGTAAGGCTATTTAGGGTGGTATCACTACGAATGCAATAGAGGCGAGACTATGGACTTAAAGAAAATGAATCCTATGGCACGAAAACTAACTGTTCACACAGATGCTTTTAACAAAGCACTGGAGAGTAGTGACCCATTTGCAGCACAACAACATCTTAATGAAATTATGAAGTTTGCTGGATTTTTGAACGAAGATATTTATTCGGCTGTTAAAAAAGCGGAAAATCACGTTGCGGTTGTTACACCCGGAGAATCGACTCTGATGAAGATGAATGAGAGTGGAGACAAATTCAATCTCGCTCAACGAGGCGATGTTCTACCCGGTACAATTGTGTCAGGTCGTGTAGGTCGTGGTTTCACAAAGCATACTGGTACTTTTGGTCGCTACGTTAGATGAAGGTGTTTAAATGTCTAAAGAATCTACTGCTGAGCGTTTAATGAACACTTTGATTTCTAAAATGGAAACAATGGATGGAGATTTACAGATGCTCAAAACTGAAAATCAACAACTTCGTAACGCAGTGAGTGACCCCATTTCTATGCTACGCAAAGCAGGTTTTATTCCCGCTTCTACTCCACTAAGCCAAGATGTATCTACAGATGCATTTAGAGGTGATATTGGAGTTGAAAGTCAAATGGACTCAGCATTACTTAAGAGTCAAAATGAATACTCAAACAATGATATTCATTTGATGTCTTGGGATGAGATACATGAAATGGCTGAACAAGCAAAATCAACTGAGGTGACACAATGAAACCTATAGCATCCCCAATAAGCAGAGAAGTATATGACCTAATGAACAAAGCACAGTTTATGATAGACCGTATTGATTATATCTCCAAAGAAGAGAAATGCAAAGAATGCGGTTGTAAAATGGCTGAGAAGGGTTGCAACAAAATGGGTTGCAACGCTATGCAAAAGGACATGAAAGAAAAAGCCAACACCTTCACAATTGCCGATGCTCAAAAAAGAAACATGGGTGAATCTCCTGAACCACGAGGAGAGCGACAGTTTCCTGATGAAGTAGATGAGTCACCGATGAGTGAACTGGATGCTCAAGAAGACACTGGTGAAAGCGATTTTAGAATGAACGAAGGCCCACCTCGACAACAAAAGCGTGGTGAAAGACGTGGTGTTGGAATCAAGCGACCCGGCTTCCGTGGCCCACCTATGCCTCTGACTGATAAATCTGCTACAGGTGATGTAGAAAGACAAGAAGACGCTCGTATGCCAAGCCTTGCCTCAAGAGGATTGAATACACTACATGCAAAAGTCAAAAAATCAGTTGCCGAAGGTTCTCAACCCGGCTTCTCTACATCGTATAACTCCTCTCCAATGGATGTCATGTTTGTGTCCGAAACAGGCGGTCAGACAAGAAACGCCTACTACACCACAAATCAATATCCATACAACGCCGAAGATGTCGCCAACAAAGGTGCTACATCAGTGCAAGTAAGTCTTGACAAGTTAGCCACTATGTTGAATCCTCACGACGGTGGCGGAGTAAGTCGTCTTGACAACAACGGGGTTCTCAGCAACAACCCCTATTGAGGGGGTTTTTGATTGATTGAAACTCCTACAGACTGGTATTACAGAAGTCGTAACGAACTGCTTAAGTCAGTTATAGACGGTATAGACATTCCTTACGCTGTTGGTGACTTTCACTTTGCTAAGATGAATTTAGAAAATCATGGTGTTCGTATCGAAGAGACACCTATGGATGAAATCTGCGACTCCTTGCTTAAGCAAGTTAAAAAAAAGCGACACCGATTCGATAAGAAGCAAAAGGGTGTATTTAGTTTTGAACGAGGCTCAGAGATGCGACTCGGTGAGCATCCGTGGCAAGGACGCATGACAGAGCGTTCTTTGTTTGATTTGGCCTCATCATTTCCTCATGCCGAGTTTGCTCAAGGACAGCATTATTCTGAGTCTCATCCTCATCACAAAGACCACCACCCTTTGCGTCAGAAGCACGCCATAACTGGTAGGTCAAAAATGATAGAAAAGTTACGACGCTTCTACTTAGCATCTAAACCCGGTGGTATGAGTTTGGCTCAACGATATAAAGAAGCCGAAAAGGGTAAAGAAAACTATGAGCAAAAACAAAACAACTTGTCGGTAGTTGGTAAGACGAAGTTTGACAATGCGGTAAATAAAGATGTCAAACACTACAATCATCTCGGGCCTTTGAAAGACAATTATGCTCACGACCTTTATCTCCGAGACTTTGAGCGATGGAAAGGAGAAAACCCAGCCTCCGTTAAAGAGATGATGAACAAATATCCCATACCCGATGAACATGAGCACGCTCTACAATTGATGCACTTTGAAGATGCATCCGACAGATGGGAGGGTGACCAATATCACAGTGAAATGCACGACCCAAAGGAAGGTATGACGGAACAGGAGATTCATGACCATCTTTACAGCGGTAAGAGTGATTCTGAACTTGAGCCAAAAGCGCTTAGAGAAGCGCTTGGCTACGAGGGTTATCTCTATGGTTTGGAATTTTTATCTCCGCTTGAAAGACAGAAAGTTATCAATCACGTTCACGGAGTTGGTACAGACGCTCACGATGCTCAAGACATTGACTTAGGTGGCGGTATGCGTATTAGCGCTGGTCGTATCAAAAGAAATCTTGCTCAAAGATTTACTGGTGAATTTGACCACTACATGCGACCTCAACACATGCATGGTGCGAATGTTAGGAAACACTATGAGACAATTGAAGATATACCCTTTGGGGAGTCAAGATTCATTAATCAATCCTTAATACAGGCGATGCAAGACATTCCTTTCGACAGTGATAACCAATCTTCGACATCTGTGTATGACAATCTTCTATCGGAATACAACGAACTTCTTACTGAGCATCAAGATGCTTTTGACGTTGGAACGTATGAGAAACCACCTGAAGATGAAAATTTCATCAACCAACTTCCAATTAGTGCGATGCGACAAGGTGCAAAAATTCATGAGGGTGCAAAAGCCCATCCAGTTCATCATGGTGAAGGTATTCTTCAAGAGTTGAAGACACTTGATGAAAAAGAGCAAAATTTTGTAAATGTAAAAACAATGCTGGGTCTTATGGGTTACAACGAAGATATGACTGAAATGGACTCACATCCTTTGTTACTTGGGTATGAAGGAGCGCTTGTCTCTCAGCCTAAGATAAAACAAATTATGGACAGAGCAAAAAAGTTGGCTGAGGAAAATAGAGAGCAAAAGCCAATTCGCAATCATGATTGGTTTCATCACGGAGGGTCAAACGGTTATGACATCACTGACATTCCAGTAAATGAAAGAGAGCATTACTTAACTGACGATAATAATAATATCATCGGACTCGGTGCTCACTTTGCTGATGAGTTTCATCATCAAGGCGGTATGGGTAGAAACGTCTTGCATTACTTAGAAATGATACATGATTCTTCACCAAAGGATGCTGAAGGTTATTCTGTCATTGGTAAAGTGGATGGTAATGAATTTATTCCTAATCCAAAAACAATAGGGCTTTGGGGTCGATACGTTCCTTCTCTGTATTCAAAAGAGATAAAAGAGCACATCGGAGGGCATGGTATCACTTCCCTGTGGGATTCTTCAAATCACATTCATCGTAAACCAAGAAACAACAAGAACATGCCTTTTCGACAAGCATCTTCTCTAAACGGAGAATATGCAAATGCAATTCGCTACATGAGTGAAAAAGAAAGGGAAATCTACTACAACGGCTCTGCTTGGAATGTTCATAAAGATGGTGCAAATCACTTCGGCACAAATCCAATTAACGCTATAGGCGGTATGGGTATGCAAGTTACACAATCGCATACAAACTCAGTAAGAACTCATCGTAATGCAACAATGGGTGGTCGTCTTCATCCTCCTCATGAACCTATGAAAAAGAATCGTCGTCTTAGTCGAAAAAATTTACCCGCTGGGTCAAAACTTAGTCACAACGAAGGTAGTAAAGAATTGTTTCGTGTTCATCAAGGACACAAAACAAAGAAAACTGATGCAAAAAGAGCATTAACTGAGTCACAACGAACCGCTATTCAAGAATTAGACGATGAGTATGATAACATTAGTGAAGAGATAATGAACTACGAGCAAGGTAGCGATGAATACGCACGAGCCAATCTCCGACTGCATGAAATAGAATCTCAAATTGATGACATCAATACATTGGCTCAGCCTGATTTTGTTAATGCATTTGAACATTTAGGCAATCATTCAGAGAAAAAAGATGAAAGTGACATGAACGCTATCTTGGCTATGGCTCAAAAAATGAAACCTGAATATGAAAAAGCAGACTCTGATGCTTTTAATCCTGAGTTTCCTGATAAGTTCATAGCAAATACTTCTCGTTTATTCAAAGATGCTAACCTTGCTTTGATGCGATTACCTCACGAAGCGCATGGTTTAGAAACGCATGGCTATGGTGAAGTTACGAGAGAGCAAAAAAGCGCCAGTGAATTGCTTTCTCAAGGCGATAATGTTGTATCACCTCATCACACCATAGCAAGCGTTTTGGGTGCTGCTGGTAAAGAGATTCTACCTACACACTCTCCTGAAAAGGTTCGTTCCCTTCTCAATTTACCAAACGATGATGCTCATAATCACATGATTACAAGACTGCTTGAAGGAATGAATGCTCCCCTCAAAGTTTTACGACATGGTGATTTGTTAGGCTCAGGTGTTAGTTTCGCTGGTGAAGAAGCAAATGATATGTTTACCACTGACGACCATCATGAAGCAATTAATTCTATTTTAAGAGAGCACGTTCGGACTCGACCATCGGCTAAAGAAGACCCTACTGGTAGAGTAAAGGCTGATAGAAAATTTTCTGGTGTTTTTCACGATAAGTATGGAAAGAGTTTGACGCAGTTAGAAACGCTCTTTAGACCCAATCAAGAAAATCAACTCAACTTACATGGTCTAAGTCGTGTTCAACTTTCAGAACGTAAGAAAGACTACGGTAAGAAAATGAATGCTATTGGTAGCCTAAAGGGAAATATGAATCAGCCAATTAACAGCGCTAAGAGTAGGGTTCACGACCTCTATGTATTCGACCCAACAAATGCACAAACAATGGACAAGGTAGTAGCGCCTTCTACGAAAGTCAAAGAAGCACAGTTTGATTCATTCCCAATTCACCCTGTTACGAGTGGTCGAGGTGTTAGCGTTCAAGATATGTTTGCATCAGGTACGATGGATAGTGGTTATGCACAATTACACCCATCTGTTGGTGCTGAATTTCCCGGTAATAAAACCATCATGGTGGGTACAAACACTGAACCTCAGTTTTTGCATAGTATTCCTGAAGAGTTAATGACTGCTGTTCACGGTCAAGATGCTGTTCAGCAAGTATTGTCATCGGGGTATCAAGTTCCTGTTGCTTCTACCAATATGAATCGTCCTGACATTACTGGTCTACCTCCAAACATTGACCCTATGGCTATTTCGACAAGCGACCCATCTGAAACACTGATGGTGTTGATGAATCCTGACGCTTTGTTGAAAGAAGACAAGGCTCGTCCTCCTCCTATTCTACCAATGCATCGTATCTTTAGTCTCAAAGATTTTGAAGCGCTACGAGGTTTTAGCGGCGATTGGGTTGTCTCAGCATTTTATGATGGTAAGCGTATGATAATCATAAGAAAGGGAAGTCGCTTTACTGCTTACGATGGAGACAACAACGCAGTACCTATCAACGAAGAGCACAAAGCAAGCCTCAAAAAACTGACCGAGAAGAATTACATTATCGACGCAGTGCAAATGAAAGACAACATCCACATCATTGACTTGCTTGACTACGATGATACAAATGTATCGGACATGACAGTAAGAGAACGACTCAAAGTTCTAAGAGGACAGTTTGACAGTCATGATAAAATTTTAGTTCCCGGCCCATTTGATACTCGTATTACAGAAGACGGTGGACTTGAATCTACAGTAGAAAGCCTACAACAAGAACATAAGCAGTTGTTGCTTCGTGATGGAAACTCAACATATATGCGAGGAGAACGTAGACATCCAAAATGGTTCTTGCTTCGTAAAAACAAAAATGTCAGTTTCATCATCTTAGATGTACGAGGTAAAGGGCCGTACACTTATCGTTTAGGAGCCGGCCCACTTGACTCTGAAGGATTTGGTAATCGAGGTGTTGATTATGAAGGGAAACAATATCTTGATGTTGGGACTATCAAAAGTCCCAAGCCATTCAAAGAAGGTGAGACGGTTTCTATATCGGTATCGGGTGTTAAAAAGCGGAATCGAAATGGGAAAACAATCTATGATGTAACCTCTTCAAAGATATTAGGAGAGGCTGATGCTGAGAGTCCAGCGAGTCTTGAGACGCTATCTCTACTGGCAAAATCTCACCCAGTTATCCCAGTTCCATACGATATTACTCTCAAAAATGACAAAATATCTATTATTTTTGATGGGTTAGACGAGGTTATTTACAAATCAGAATCCAGTCATACTGGAAATTGGGCGCATTCACCACAGTCAGTAATAGGTGAATTAGGCCAGTCTGACTACACATTACAACTGGCTGAAAGTGTTAAACCGCTATGGAAGCAAGCCGTCTCGTTGATGATGAAAGGAGTCGATAAGAAAGAAGATAGTGTGGTTGAGGAGATTATTCCTGACAAAACCTATCACTCTATGCATTCTAAAAAAGACAGAAGACATAGTGAAAAACAATCGGCTGGGGTCATTGATGCTGATGATGAAATGAACATCATGAAGCCGGGTATGAAAACAATGCTCAAAACAATTACTCGTATCGCTGACTTGACAGAACGACTTGACACTTTACAAAAAGAAAAAATGACTGGTGGGGCGAGTAGAGGTGGACTTGGTATAGACGTAGGTAGTGCTATTGAATCTCCAAGAGGGCCAACCAGTCTTACCAGTGAAGAAAGTGTCCCTGATTGGGACATGATTGAGCGCCCTACTGAGGATTCGGAAGAAGAATACGAACATTTGCGTAACAAACGCCTAAAACGAAAAAAGGGCAAGCAGTACAACGATTCAGACGATGAGGATGAAGAAGAGTGATGCCGCTTTATTTATGTAGGTGAACAAACAGAGGAGTAGTTAGTGTGTTGCGAACTCAACGTAGAAACAGTATCGAACTCCTCAAGGGGTCTAATGACCTCATTGTGGCAGGGTATGCTTCAGTTGAACTCGTAGACAAGCAAGGGGATTTAATTACAAGGTCGGCATTGAAAGACGCTTTCAAAAAATTCATGTCTGACCCAAAGTATCGAAACGTCCAATTAGCACATTCAAACATTCAAGTCGGAGAAGTAATATCAAATTATACAGATAATCAAGGGAGGTTGTGGAAAAGCGAAGTAGACGATGCCGGAATGTTTGTTGTAGTCAAATTAAGAAACGACATCGAGAAGGCTCGTGAAGTATCAAGTGAAATCCGAAAAGGAAACCTAACAGGTTTTAGCATCGGAGGACAAGCATTCAAACGAGTAAACAAAAGCGACAAATCCCACGGCTCATATCAAGAAATATCAAAACTGGAACTACACGAAATCACAATATGCGAAAAAGGAATTAACCCCGAAGCCACATTCAATATACTAAAAGAAGACAAAAACAAGGTGAACAAAATGACCGAAGAAGTAATGGAACAAATGAACGATGTATTAAGCCGCTTAGAAGGCCGACTGGACTCTATGGAGAAAGGAGAACTACCCCCTGCGCTACAAGCCGCTATGGAAAAGAAAAAGAAGGGTAAGTCTGATTCCGATGACCCCAAAGACGACAAACAAGAGAAGGGTACTTACATGGATAAAGACGAAGACGATGAGAAGGACAAGAAAGACGACAAAAAGAAGTCTGAGTTCTCTGATGTTATCACATCTGAATACCTTGACTGGATGGAAAACACACTCAAGTCTGCTGGTGTAGACACTGGTGCTGCTCGCACTCACTTTGATACAGTAGCAAAGGCAAACCTCGGCTCCACTCCTGAAGCAATTGGCGATGGTGCTGATTACTTTGCTGGACAAGTCAAGGGTCGTGCTCAAGAAGGAGGCAACCCATCTACTAACGCTATCCAGCGTGCTGGACTAAGCGGTGGTGGCAGTGTCGAAAAGTCTGACTTTATCACTGGTCGTGACATCGACTCTCACCGAATCGAAGAAGCATACGGTGTCTTCAAGGCTGCAAAGCAAGAAGAAGCGTTCCGTAAGTCTCTTGAAGCAAACTTTGAAGGTCGCTTCGCTCAAGAATCCGCTGAAGAAATCTCAAAAGCACAAGCACAAAACTTTGACGCTCGTGCTCCTCTTGATGAAGTCATGAAGGCTCTCGGAGCACTCAATGAGCGAATCGACAATCTTTCAGGTGGCGCTGGCGAAACAATCGCTAAGTCTGTCAACCCAGCACTCGAAGTACCAAGTACACAAGACTTGGCAAACATGAGTTGGGATGAAGTTCACCAACTGGCTGGAGGGCTATACCGCAGCGAGTGAAAACTCACAAACAACAAAAAAAAATGGAGATGAAATAACATGGCACGAAATTATGTAAGAACAGTAACAGATATGGAAAGATACTACTACGGAGCAGGTAACTCAATGGGTTACACATACACTGGTAGCGAACTTCTCAAAGCCGACGCACCAATGCTAAGTACCACCGCTGGAACATACCAAGCAATCTATGGTCGCAAGGTTTGGTCGCAACTCAACCAAGAATTTAACGCATTTTCAATTATGCCAAAGAAGCCGTGGGAACGCAGTGGATGGAGAGTCATTACTGACAAACCAAACTCAGGCACAGTTCACGGTGGTATTGCTGAGAACGGTACACTACCTGAGACTGTTAAGCCAGTCTTCCAACACGTTGCCGCAAAGCCAAAGACCATCGCTCACTCATTCGATGTAAGCGAAGTCGCTGTTTTCCTTGCTGACAAGGACGACGGTATGGGTGACATGCGCTCAGTTCTCAAAGAAGAAATGGGTAAGCACCACGCTGAAATGGTAAACAAGATGCTCTTGACTGACTCTTCCACAGTAGCAGGTAACAACTTTGAATCTCTTGACCGTATCACTGCTGCTGAAGCCGCTGATGGTTCAGGTTCAGCAACAACTTTGAAGACCACATCCGGCAACAACCACGCTGATGACGGTGACCTCGACATCTACAGCATTGACCGAAGAACAAACACTTGGTCAAGCGCTGAAGTAAACTGCGCTGCTGACACTCAAGCATCAAACAAGCGTGTTCTATCACTCGACCACCTCGACACCACATTCCAACAAGTTTGGGAACGTGGAGGTAACCCGAAGGTCATCCTAACTGGATATGACACTTTGATGCGTCTACAACAACTCCTCCAAGCGCAACAGCGTTTCATGGAAGAGAAGCGTGTCACCCCTACCTACAACGGTGTAAAGGGTGTTCCGGGTATCGAAGCAGGTTTCATTGTCGCAACCTACAACGGTGTTCCAATCATTCCTTCTAAGGATGTTGTGAAGACAGACGGAATAAGCCGTATGTATCTTTTGGACACTGACTACATGTACTTCAGTACAGCGATTCCTACTCAATACTTTGAGTCAGGTATCGAAACTGGTGACCCATTCGCAATCAACCGCCTCGGTCAAGAGGGACTTTACCGAACAATGGGTGAAGTATGGACAACTTTCTTTGGAGCACAAGCAAGCATTCGTGACTTGAAGTGAGGACACAAAAAACAAAAAAACATGGAGATGATTAAATATGGCAGCAGAATTAACATTAAGCGGAACAGCAACAGCAACCCTTGTGGGTGCTTGGGAACTACGAGCAGGGTCACACGACACCACAGAATACTTGGCTCGTGGTGGAACTTATCCCGGAAGCATTGATTCATTCAACGCACTACAAACAGACGCAGCAAACGGATATGCACCAGCACCAAAGTTGGCACTAATCAACGTGACAGGTGGAGCAGACGGAGAGACAATTATTCTCGGCGGCGGAGCAACAGCAATTCTAAGCGTTACAGCAACACCAGCAGAGGCAACACCTGTTCTTACAGGATGTATCTTCTCCGGTCTAACTGCAACACTACAATACGCAAGCGGTTCAGCGAACGTTACAACAGTAATGATACTCTACAACTGAGGTGAGGTAACTTGCCTACAGTAACCTACATGGGTCGTTCTTGGTCTACAAGGAACATTGACGGCAACTATCCTGATTTCAAAAAGGGTGTTCCCTTAGAAGTCACAACAGCGTGGCTTGACAAATGGGGTCATCGTCTTAGTGATGACTTTATTATCAAAGGCTACGATTCTGTTGATGAAGGAAATGACGACATCCCTGACGCTGGTTGGAAGCGTGGCGACATTGTAAAATGGCTCGCTAAGTATGACATCAAGCCAAAAGGCTATGCAACAAAAACTACTCTACTTGAACTTGTTGAGACTGTTATGAGTCCTGACGGTGTTCAAGAAACAGAGGCACTAATTGAAGAAAGTGCAGAAGAAACAGAAACAACAGGAGATGAATAAATATGACAGTATCAATAGACCCCCGACCAACTTACTTTGGTGACCGAATGGTTGTCACAGGAACATACGCAGCAACTGACACAAGCATTGATTTGAGTGGTTTGCTCGCAAGTATTGACATGGCTACAGTTACCCCTACAGGGCCTCTTGCTCCAGCAACACTTGAAACAGGCGGTAACGCTGATGCTTCTGACGCAGCGCCTCACACCTTTAGTGAGTTTGCTACAGTAGATGGGACTACAATCACTGTTCACACACCAGCAGCGGCACAGGCCACTATTGGTGGAACTTTCTTCGCAATTGGTCGTCGCTCTTGAGGTGACGACACATGGCAAAAACAGTAACAATTCTTGGGCCTTTTCCGCCGAAGGATTTTAACGACGACACAGCGAGAACTGCTATAGCAGCAGAGATTAGCACCGCTATTAGTAGCAATACTTGTGTATCATGCGACCCGCATCATGTTCTTGGTAACATTTACATATTTGTCACTACCAGTTGAGTGTGAGGAGTATGTATGTCGTTAGCCGAGCAAACAATTGACCTGAGTGATATTGAAAGATTTCAAAAGCAGGGTATTCGTTCTGACGCACAAACCCTTCTTGGTAAAGTCATTGACGAAGAAAACCCACTCAAGGGTATTACTTCACAACAGCGTAAGCGTAATCTTGAGGCCAGTGATGTTTTGAACATTGGCTCAGGTACTCGATGCCAACACTGTGGTATGCTTCACTTTATGTGGCGAGAAACATGCGGTAGTTGCGAGAAACCAATGGAATACAACCTTGCTTCTATAGACGAGGAGGCAAGAGCATGACCCGTTGCACTCTTCTTGATGCTTGGTTTGATGCTAAGTCGAAAGAAGTCGATGAGGCTGAAGATAAAACCAAAAAGTGTTTTGTAACGGGGGATAAGAAATGCCAATAGTGTTTAATCCCGGTGAGGCTGAAACACGACCACTTGACCCTTCGGCTATTGTCTACACTACTGCACAGAAAGTTGCAGATTTCCTTTCAATAGGCCCACAGGAAGCCGTTTTAGTCAGTGCTGACAGCACTACTACTGCCGTTTTCGTTACAGGTGCTGATTACAGAACTGTGGGTTTTTCAAAAGATGACACCATTCTCATTTACTCTGATGCTGACCCATTAGGAACAGAGCGAGTTATCACAACAATTAGTAGTAGTGCTAATGGTGTTCAACTCAATTTCAGCGATGTTATCACTTCTGCTGATTATCAGGCTGCTGATAACACCTACGTTCAAAACACAGCATCGTTTACCAACGGTAAAACTCGTGGTATGAAACGCTCAATTGTAGAGGCTCGTATCAAAGAAGCCCAAGACAAGATTGACAACATTACACACAACGCTTGGCGACCTTATCTCGTGAGTGCTGAATACATTAACTTCGACACATACAAACCATACCGACGACGATATTACACAGATTATGTTGGTACTGCTCCACTTTTGTTTAGAAATGTACAACAGATTCTTCGTCTTGAACTATGGCAAGGTGACGACTATCGAGAGATATGCAGCGCTGAGGCTCGTATTCATATTCCTGATGACGTGAGAGCGCTCACAGGAGCAATCGTAGTATCAACAGGTAATGGCTCTGCTGCTGAATTAGAGATAGGAACAGGTAACACTCAATGGCGTGCCGATTTTGACCCCGCTACAACAGCACAGAATCTTGCTGACCTTATCAATAAAGAAGACAGAGTAAGTAAAGCGGCAGTACCATTCGTACCATCGTACAAACTGGAAGGTTCTTCAAGCGACATCAATGTCGATAACGAGTTTCTCGCTACAGCAAACGCTGATTATGGGACTGGTATTATCAAACTTACCAGTATGCGTGCTGGTAAGGGGGGTGAGACGTGTTCTATTGTTACCACCGACAGTAACCTTTCAATTAAGCAAACCACTAATCACAAAGCAACCATCGTTGATGTTGTTGGTACTACAGTCAATGTAGACGACACAAGTTCTTTTGTTCACGCTGGTGTTTGCGTTAAGGGTGATACAGTGTTCCGTTATACTGGTAAAACAGCAACATCCTTTACAGGATGTGTCCGTGTCACTGGTTCAGCATTAGGAGATATTAGCGGTGAGATTAGCCAAGATACCTTCAACATCGACCTACAAGGTGGTTCGAGTAGTGGTGACGTAGGGCGACTACGAGACTGGTGGGCTGATTACGAAATGGGTATTATTTACTTTAACAACTCCTATCCTTTCTTTGAATGGAATGCGATTAAGTGCTCTTACATCTACGGTGAGCGTTATCTTGAGAAGGCTATAGAAGAGGCTGCTACAAAGATGGTGGCTTGTGATGTTTTGATGTCAGATGACCGAAGCGTTTTGATTCCTGAAGGGACACAGAATGTTGATTTAACTTCTAAGATTCAGTTACTAAAGGCTGAAGTCGATGCTATTTTGGCACGCTACGTTGAGATTACCGTATTTGAGTGATAAACATGTCAAGAGAGCAAAAGGAATTTTTGGCTACGCTAACGGAAGAGATGTCCGATGCAAAGTATCAGAAAGAGTTGCGTGCTCTCATTACTCAACGACCTCAAGTATACAGAGAAAAAGTTGAGGCTCAGGAATTAGGTATGAGTAGTATTAGAAAAACTGATGATGGTTACAAGAAAGGTAGCCAACCAGCCCCTCAAAATGAAGTCGATGCTGCTTTAGAAAGGGCTGACAAGCGTATGCTTCGTGAGTCACCAATGTTGATTGAGCAAAAGTTAGTGTTCAAAGGTGGTCTGTTACTACCTGACGAAATAGCATACAAGAAGGAGAAGTGATAACATGGTTGCTACATTTACTGAATCTCTTGATATGGTTATCTCTACATTAGAAGACTGGAATCGTGCGAACACTGGTAACATCAAACCAGTCATCGCTGACATAGCGACAGTCGGTGCTGAAAGAGGTAAAAGAATTGATTTATCCCGCCACGATTACATCTTATGTTATGAGACGGCTCACAATGAAGAAGCCCCCGAATTACTCTATGATTTTGTCACAACTCGTCTAAACATCACGGTAGATGCTCGTACAGCAAGAGGGCGTAAGCATCTACAATTGATGGAGAACGAAGTACGAAGATTGATTCACGCAGTAAGAAAAGGAGACGGTGTAAACTTTGACCGCATGGTTTACAAGACCCGAACCGACTTGTCTGATAGGTCAAAGGTTTTATTTCGGATGACCTTTCAGATAGAAGTAGTTATCTTTGCGGAGTTAGTGCCTTGAGTTGAGCCGACATGCCATCTACAGTATACAAAGGAGATTTAACCGAAATTTCATTCGGTCATGAGACAGCGTTAGAATTGAAACATGGTGGCTTTGGCTCATCGTTTTTGTTCAAGCATGTATCTACGGACAGCAACTCAAACACCAGCGTCATTGGTTTTGAGGGCGGTGGCGCTTCTTTACCTTGTACTGGGGGGCTTTTGAAATACCCAGTCGGTATGCTCGTTGGGTGCAAGATTTCAATTGTCGGTATTACAAACTTTACACTCGATGATTCTCACAATACTGGGCGCACTTATACTGTCTTAGAACACAAGAATCACAACACCAATAAAACTCAACTGACTGTTACCCCTGCTTTGAAAACAGGCACGAGTGTTGATTCAGGCACAAATGATGTGCTTATCATCAATTCTTTTGGTACACCAACTTTTGATGCAAACATGGCTGGGTGGAACATCACGGCAGCCTCCAGCAGCGAGCGTGTGCTTACTGACCAATTCCTCGGTCTTGCCGCTGCTGTAACCCTACCTGAAACTAAGGTAGACCTCAAGCGATACCACATTGTTGGTCTTGGTCGTGACACGGCTATACAAGTGCCGGGTCGTTTCTTGAACGAAGGTGGGTCATTTGAAGTCAATCTACACAATCCACGATGGTTGTATTACTGCTTGGGCATGGAGTCTATATCTTACATGGCAAACGGCGCTGCTGCAAATCTGTATGACTCACTTATGAGTGCTACTCGCACTCTAAACGGTGCTGTCGAAAAAGGACAGTCTCTCATTACAGTAGACGGAGCACTTGAGTTTACCGATGCGGCAAATCCTCTTGGTGCTGCTGATAGTGCTGCCGCTGGTGATTACATTCTCATTAGAGACACAACAGTAGAGGACATCATAACGCACCGTGAAGGTACAACAGCAACTGGTGCTGCGTTTGGAGCAGTGAACATTGAAGGCGATGACTTCTTTGATACAACTCAAAAGAATGAGATTCGTAGAATCGCTGCTATTGATGGTAACACTATCTTCCTTGATGATGGTCTTTGTTACAGCCACGCTGATAGTTGTCAAGTGCGTATCATTCGCTTTCAAGGAGACGGCGGAGGAGCAACCAACACAGGTAGTCCTCATCGTGAATCAACAGGGGCTATTACATTCCCAATCAGTCGTTTGCTTTACTCCCGTGACTCTGTGCCATCGTTTGCTATGGAAGTTAGTATTCGTCGTAGCGACGTTGAAGGCGCTGATGCTGATGTTACAGACGGTGGAGCAACAGACCCTAAGCAACTCACTCGTGTGTTCAAGGGATGCAAGGTCAAGGACTTCTCTATGACTGCTGATACTGACGCTGCTCTACGATTGAGCGTGAACTTTGACTCTTCTCTTTGCTACACCGATACTGGTCGTCTTGAAACCAGCGGTTCAGCCACTGATTTTTCAAGTGGAACAAAGGGTGACCGATACAAGACACATCGCATGTTTGAAGAAACAGCGAGCACACTTGCTAAGCGAAAAGAGGCTGGTATTGAAAAAGGCACACAGAAGCCTTTCATGTTTTACAACGGAACAGTCGTTATCGCTGGAGTAAACGTCGCTCAAGTTGTTTCGTTTACCATCACTGGTAACACTGGTGTGCAACAATTCTACACCATCAATGGCGCTGCTACAAGCGACAGTGTTACTGACCAAATCCCATTCGGTGGCTCTCGTAACGCTTCTCTCGCTGTAGAAGGTAAGACTGAATATAGCATGGACTGTGAGATTATAGTTGAAGACCCTGTGATGTATCACAAAGTCCGACGTGCTATAGACCACCCATCACAAGATGGAAACCTCATTCGTTTGTCTTTCACAAAGCCCGGTTCAGCCTCGACTCGTGAGCAAATTGACATCATACTGGATGACTTCTACATCGTAGAAGCACCACTTCCAATTCCTGAAGATAAGGGTGTTATTAAATCAGCCCTGAAGATTCTACCAAAGGCTTTGCGTGTCGTTTCACGAGACAGCATACTACACTCTTGAGGTGACCTAACATGATAACACCAGCACTACGAGCAAAAAACTACGCTAAACTTTCTCATGAAGAGTACGCTCTTTGGTATGCTTCTCAAATTGGTGTAACCGAAGGTGACATTATCGCCGCTGGTAAAAAACGCTCACTGGGGCTCATTGAAGAGGCTGTTACTGCACTTTTGCCTATAGTGGTCAAAGAAGAGGTTGCTGATGAGGTAACAGAAACAGTATATGAAGCAACATCAAACTTGGCTACTCCTGAAGATATTGGTGACAGTGAAGATTTTCCAACAGAACTTACCTATGACGCTATGACCGTCAAAGAATTAAAGGCACTTTGTAAAGAGCGTGGGCTACCAGCCTACGGTACAAAGGCAGAACTCGCATTACGCTTGAAACGTGATGACGAGGGTATATCCGAGTCCACGACTGAGACTGAAGCCCCCGAAGAATCGGCTGCTGAAGTAGAGTCGGACACCCCCGTTGAAGAGACGGCTGTGACCACAGGTGAGACTAATGACCAAAACGATAGTAGCGAATAAGAATTTTTTAATGAGAAGGCACGACGAACAAAAACACGAAATCAGCGTAGACCCTGATGACCCTAATGTCATCATGGAAGTTTGGTTGCGTGATGTTTCTTTCTTTGATATTCAAAAAGCCGCACAAGAAATGTTTAACATTGACAAAAATGGTCAAATGTCTCTTAACCTTGAGGGGTATTACAAATATGCTTTTTCACACTGGGTCGTGCGAACTAATCCAGTTATGTCAAATGATGACTTGATGAAACTCAAAGGCCACATTGGTGAACAAATCTCTGCATTATTGCCGAGTCCTAACGAACTTGGAGAGATGATGTCAGGGGGGTTTACCAAAGGCGGGAACAAGTGATTGAAGATTTTCTTCATCGCAAAAAAATAGAAAGCCCTGCCGATTTAGAACTCTCACTTGAAATGCAAGCCTATATTGTAGCAAAACATTATTCAGTTTCGATTAAAGAGGTACAAGAAATGAGTCCACAACAATTCTATCAGTCTTTTACATGGGCTATGGTTGGTCGTAGACAAGAAGAAAAAGCCCACAAGCGGGACAAACAATCTGCAAAGAGTGGTGGTCGAGAAACAGTATCTCTTGACTATGACTTCCTCAACAGGGAGGACTTCTGATGGTAGCACTGGCTGGCTTAACCGTTGCTCTCAGTGGGTTGTCAAGCGGAGCAGGTGCGATTGCGAATATCTTTGGTACTCTTGCTGGTATTTTCGGCACTGCTATATCAGCAGTTACTGGTGCTTTTGGTGCTGCTATAGCGTTTATTAAGGAAAAGTTTCAGGTGATAAAGGACTGGTTTGATGAAAATATCATGCCAATTTTTGATATGCTGTGGGAGGTAGCAGGGCCAGTCATACAGGCAATTGCTGATTTTGTTATAGACACTCTTGGAGTTGCATTTGAAACTTTGAAAGTAGCATGGGATGTCTTTTTACTCGGTATGCAAGTATTATGGGATGAAGTAATCACACCATTATGGAACAGTGTCGGCCCAGTTATGGAGGCTGGTATGACTGTCTTAGGTGTGCTTTGGGATAACTTTGCTACTGGAATGAAGTTGTTGTGGGATAATTTAATTGTCCCTCTTTGGGATGCAGTTGGTAATCCTATACAGACTGGTATTGCTCTCATAAAGACGCTGTGGAAAGGGTTGACAATTTACTTTAAAACAGCGTGGGACTTAGTAGTTATGCCACTTTTCAAAATGTTCAAAAAAATAGCGTTACCTATTTTAGAACTCATAGGAACAACATTCGGTATTATCATAGATGGTATGGCGTGGGTATGGGATAATATCCTGTCACCTATCCTAACGCCTATTTTTGAGCCACTTTTCGATACCTTTACTTTCTTAGCAGATAATTGGGATTTGATAATGTCTACAATGGTTTCAGCCTACAACAATTATCTAAAACCACTTTTTAGTGCATGGTCGTCGGTTATGAATGTCATTCTCACACCTCTTAAAATGGCTTGGGATGCTATTTCCGATGGTATTTCTTGGGCTTGGGAAAATGTCATATCTCCTGTTTTTGATGCACTTTCAGCCGCTGTTGAATGGGTGGCTGATTTACTTGAGCCAGTTTTAGATGCTATAGATTCTATAGGAGATTTCATTGGAGGAGGAATTGATGCAGTAGGAGGAATGCTTGGATTCGCTGAAGGTGGTATAGCATCCGGGCCTTCCAGTGGTTATCCTGTAACTCTTCACGGCACTGAGGCTGTAGTGCCTTTACCTAATGGTCGTTCTATTCCTGTTGAAATGACAGGCGGCGGCGGTGGCGGTGGCGGTAACACCTTCAACATCAGCATCAATGCTTCAGGAATGACAGACAGAACAAATAAGCGTGAGTTCGCAAGACAGTTAAGCAATACTATTCAACAAGAAATTTCTCGTGCAAGCGGTGGTTCAACAATGAGGTCAGGAAGATGAGCGACGGCTACGGCACACCAATTCGCCTTCACTTCGATGCTGGTCTACTGGATGGCGTTCCTTTCATTGGTGGAGGTAATGGAGCCTTTCCTCCTATGGAACTTCAGGCTCTTTCTATTGCTCTCAGTGTAGAGCGAAAAGTAGGTGGTATGCCTATTCCTCTTTTCGGAGGAAAGCGCATAGGTATTGACTTGAATATGGTCAATTCTACTATTGTTATTGAAGGTATCTTTACTGACGACGATGTAAACCGACGCTCATCGGCTGCTACAGCCGCTACTGCTGTCATTGACTTTGCTGTAAATCAGGCTGAAAATAACACAGTAGGACAATTTAATCAAGTAGCAGACCGAGTTTTTTACGATAATCTTCGTGAATTAACTTTGACGGAACAAGACGGAACAGTGTTGGAGATTTTCTTTATAGCAGGTAGTGGTGATTTTTCTAATCCCGGTGTATCAAATGTCTCATCAAGCGATTCTGACCCCGGCCCTTCAGGGACAAAAATTTACACACACACTACACTCACCCCTCCAGCAGTCATAGCCCAGTCAATCATCACAGCATTGGGCGGTAGCCATCTTAATTCAACAATCAATGGTTCTGTATCGACATCTGAATTCGCACCTGCTGCTGGTAGTTCAAAACTTACGCTTACGCAAGGCACAACAGGGAGTATGCCTACTTCCGCTTCTATAGAATTTAGGGCTGGTGGCGACTACGCTCCATATCACAGAGTATTCAGTGGAGGCACGAGTGCTACAGATTTGAATAACAAATCTGCTGGTGATAAAGTGCAAGACTTGTATGGTATTTTACATAACACAGATAGAGGTACTGCCGCTTTACTTGCTGGTATAGCAGTAGGTGTAGCCACAGGTGGTACTGCTCTTATCGCCGCTGGTGCTATAGCGGCTACAGGCACTCAGGCTTTTTTCAACGGAGACTATCCTATTGGTTTACAGATACCTTACAACTCAATGATTACCGCTGAAAATGGTAAAAAATACAGCGTGCGTAACTTTTTGATTCGCACTGGTATTTTCAAATCAACAGGGGATAAAGTATCTGATAACAATAGAGGTAGTGCTAATCAAGAGTTTAGCACTACTGACGATGCTACTGGTATTCAAGGCACGATACAGAAGTTAGATGTAGGCTACAGCGCTGGGGAGCAGCATTACACATATCAAATGGTCTTTGCACCAATTGACATGATTATTTGAGGTGACGATATGCCAATCATGCTTCAATCTAACCACGCTTTATTCTTTGATGGTGTGAGTGATAGCGTCATTATACCACAGGGAAACTTCAGTAAGTTAGGAGAAGACTACGACAAAGAGACAGCCATCACCCGTAAAAGTTCAGCGTCTATAGTTTCTCATGCAACAGGGCGAGGGATGATTGCTGACGTATTAGGAAATGGCTTGGCTATCGAAGCGTGGGTTGTTCCCGACTGCGGTGGTGTGGTTCTTATGAAAGATGGTCAGTTTCGTCTTAGCATAGGAAGTGTTGATACTCCCGGCCCAGTTGAGTTTGAGGCTAATCTTTCTTCTTCTATTGGTTCAATGAAAGTTTTTCTTCGTAGTGCTCAGCCTGAGACAAATGGGTACGATGGACAAGTTTACCCAGTGACTACATTTGATGGACTGGACGACTCTTACAATCGTTTTGATAGCGGTAAAGATAAAGCAACATCGCTAAGCCAAAACCAAAGACCACTCTATCATCTTGTTGCTTGTATCAACAATGGTAAGGCTGAAATTTATATCAACGGCGACTTGGTGGCTCAACAAATTATTCCTATTGATGCAACTTTGGTATCGAACAACTCACACGTCTACATTGGTGGTAAAGGTGGTGAATTTAGAGGCGTAATCGAGGGTATTCATGTCTCTTCATCGTTTAGCAACGAGATGACAACTCGTAACCCATCAATGGTTGGTGATAAGACGGTATCGTTGTATAGATTTGAAGAGCCAGTGACTCCGTTGAAAGATGTCTACACTATTACCGGCACCTCAGCAGATAGCAACCTCACTCTCCTTGCTATTGATTCTACTGATGCACAGGCTTTGGCTGACGCTTTGACTGGTAAAACAATTACTGACTCTTCTGTTGATTTTACAGTCTCTCCATACTCAACTGGTGACTACTCTGTTATCGACAGATACAGTACACCCGGTACAACTATCAATCATCTCGTACCTCACGTTCCTTACAATCTCCTCATCAATCCCGGCTCAATCAATCAAGACTCAAAGAAGCCAAACGGTAAACCACCTGAGCGTGTAAGGCTCCATAGCATAGACATCAACAATGGTAAATTATTGGTATCGAGTATTCACTTGGATTTCAAAACAACAACCAATACAAATGGACTGCGACCTATTTTACATTCTACACACACACCGGCTAACGGAGCAAACTCATTCGTTGTAATCTCAGCCGATTGTCTGATTGAAAACGGCACTGGTCGTCCATATCAGCCACCTCATCTTGCTACACAGTTGATTGACAGAGCAGGTCAGATGTTGATTGATGAGGGTCAATACGAGCAACACGCTATGGTGTATTCCAGCCGCATGTCTACAACTGCTGTCGATACAAATAACCCGTTTGCGGTGGCTTGGCCTACCGATTTAGATGAAAGTTTTCAGATAGGACACTCAGGTCGTCATACGCTCAACCATGTTCAAGGGCATCATTACCTTAGACTGATGCCTCGTGCCAATGAAGAAACGCTTGACCAACAGGCTGGTAATTCTGATATTCTTACCCTAACATATGATGCTGCTTCAAAAGGTATTGACTCAATGTTCCCTATCAACTCTCAAGTTGATTACTACAAAGACACAGCATCTTTTGAAACTTTAAGAGTGGTCAATGACAGTATTGTCCACGAGATTGTCTCTAATGGGCTAAGCGGAGCAGACAGAACGCTGATAGCACTTGGCGGTGCAAGTGCTACAAGCAACGACTTTGACCCACTTCCGTTTGTTTTGAAAGGGCCAGTGCCTCAAGACATGAACAACATTGATGCAAATGTTCGTAAGTTTCACTTGCACCCATCAAGAGATAGTCGTGTAGCCTTATTGCACGTTCCTACACTCGCCAGTCGTGGGCTTGCTCCGTATGTCGAAGTTCATTACAACGCTATTGATTTCACAGGGGCTTCAATGAGTAAAACAGCACCAATGCTCATGATTGAAAAAACAGTACCAGCGTCGAATTATGTAGTCTCCAGTGGTGTGTATGTTTACGACGATATAGCAACCGATGTCGCTGCTGGTAACGCTACACTCTATGCCGCTGGTGGTTACATTGATGTCGGAAAGTCAAAGGAAGGTAATTTAGGTTCAGTCAATTTCAGTCACTCGTTAGTAGGCGACATTAGCGAGGGCTTTGAAGCCGATGTTGAATTAGATGAACGACTCACACCTGCTAATTTCACAGCATCAGGAACTGTAGGGAACACAACTCCTCAGAATCTAACAGCATCTCATACCACAAAAGCCCAGCACGATTCTGTATTTCATCGTATACTGATTGAAAGAGTAGCGGATAGCGGCTCTCTTACTCTATCTTCCGAGTTCAACCGCATGACACCTCATACGGTTCACGGTAGCCCAAGTGCTGGTCAATTCGACATAGGTGTAACTTCGTCAGCGTCTCCTATTCACGAGATATTTGATATTATCGACAATGTTGAAATTAAGAATAGTCCTACAATTACACATCGTTTCTTCGTTCAACCTTCTGATAGAGCACGTACAAATCAGTTGCAGTATGTTTATTCTAAGAGAGACAGACCTAACTCCAGCAACATAGCCACTGTTATGTTTTTGATGGGACGCTCTAAGTTGCGTGGTATTGAACAAGTAGAAGACGAAAATGGACGCTCCACACTTGTTCACTGCGTTGGTCTTTCTGACGTTGCTTCTACCCGAAGTATCAATGAGTTAGGCTCAGGTAGCCCTGACTCTCATGTGGTCAAAGAAATAGACCCCAACGCACCCGTTGTTAGTGTCACGTTAGGAGGTGTAGGTCAGGGAGCATATGATACAAAACCATCTTTTGACATAAGCACACTGGCTCATCTACCATACAGTAGCCGAAGAGGATTCTCTTGCCTTGCTACCAAAGTAAGGGTAGATTTGAGTACCAGTAACGGAACTCAGTTTATCGAAGTGTCTCCTCTCAATAATGACTCTCCTGATTTAGCGAGTTGGGGAACTTATCCTTTTCCAAAAATAGGTAGAATTTATTTGAAGAATGGAGCAAACGCAGAGTATCAAAGTAAGACTGGTGCTTGTTTCTTATTCTCTGATTCCCATGTTTCTACTCGTCGCTTCCTTTTACCTAATGGTAACGCTGTTGCTACGTTCCAAGAATGGGTGATTGGTAGTGGTTTGCGTAAAGACGCCAGTGCTTTATCAGGTACACAGTCTCAAGATTTCCCTCTTGGTGAAATCATCATGGGAGACGGACACTTCTTTATTGAAAATCTACAGTCAGACGGTACAACAGTCAATGACCGAATGTTTCAATCAATGGACAACGTATCTCACGATTACCAACTTGGAACTCAATTTGCTTCAACTCGTGCTTTGGTCGAAATTCCTTTGTTTAGAGGGCAGTTCTTTATTGATAAAAAGAACAACAGTTATCCAAGCCCTGATAATTCGTTAAAACTACACATCGACCCTACTATGACTGCTCATACATGGAACCCATCTCCAGTTGGTCGTAGATACCAAGACCTTCCTCCATCTGATAGAAGCGCATACGGGGCGTATGCCAAGAGTATTCTTACTAATGAAAGAAAGAATCAATCAAACATTGTAAACTTTGAAACGCTTTCAAGTGCTTATCGTGTTTACGTCAGTAACCCAACCATGTTTCCAGCAGGTGATGTAACAACATCTAACACCAAACACTTCAATGTCGATAATGTATTGTTGTTCCGTAGGGTGTTTCTTCCTTCAGGAGAGTGGGCTATGTACTCTAATAACCCAACGACTGATGGTTACATAGAAATTGTAAAAGAAAAGTCCTATGTGTCTAAGGGTTTTATATCTGGATTAGTAACAGGTACACCTCTAATTATGGGTAACTCATACGACTCTGAGGTCTTAGTCCCACTAAAAGGAGATGCTCTCAACGTCGCTGCTGATTTCGAGAATAGAAGTGAATACTACTATGACTCAGCCAGTGTAAAAACACAAGGCGGTAACGTCGATTATGGTTTGCGCCAGTATGTGAGTGCAGTTGAGTTTAAGGCAGGGCCACTATCAAATCCTCACGCAGCAAGAGTACAAAGTGGTCGAGCAACGGGGACTATTCTGAGTGTAGAGCCAATTATGAATGGCTCGGTGTATACTGGTTTTGCTCATCTTATCATGAGTCAAGAAGATGTAAACAAGTTTCCATCTATTGAAAGACAACCAAACGACATCAACTCCGATTATGAATGGAAGATGGGACAGGCTCACTACAGTTTGGAAATTGGCACAAACACATTCGTATATTTTGGAGAGGGCAATAAAAACAAAAGCACATTGGTTAGTGGTGGACTGACGCCTACTGATTCTCTTGATACACTGTCGAGTATTATAGTAATGACAAAGGAAAACAACGCAACTCCTTCTTATCTCAAGAATGATACACTAAAAGGCGAAGTAGCAACATTAACAAAATACGGTTACGATGTTTTCTTTTCAAGTGATAAATACAACACAAAGTTAGACAACACCGTAAACAAATCACACACTGGTAGAGCCGTGTTTTACTCATCGCCGTGGGAGATAACGGGTCTTACTGCGACTGATACGCTGGCTCTTTCCTCTGCTACAAAATCTCAACTTGTACAAGCCAATACACTTTATTTGAATGTCAAACCTAACGATTGGATTTATGCTGAGCATGAAATCGGTGGAAGTGCTGTTACTGTGACGCTATTAGGTCAGGTTGATTACATCGTTGAAGGAGCGATTAAAGGAAACCCAGTGACAGTACCAGCAGTTGATAGTCGGATTCACCTTAAGGCGGCGGTTACTGGTGATAATTTAGCCAGTCTCAATAATATGATTGCTCAAGCGAGTAGTTCACCCACCTCGGACAAGGTATACATCAGAACTGGATGTCATTCGATGATGAAGAATGATGAAGAGGCTTGCTTAAACAGAACGTGGTTGTTCCCCTATGCTCAAGGTGGATTGCGTCGTGGTGACACTGTATGGATGAACATGACCTACAACAACCCTCACGCTGTTCAGGGTATGTTCGCTAAGAGTCGTGGTGTGCTCAATGAAGCACTTGTTTGGAAAGGCTTCAACGGCGGTCAAGGACTCATGGCTACAGAGCCTCGTGATTCGATTCCTCTTGAAAACTTCTTGATTGGCGATAGTTGTATTGAAACGGCTCGTAACTTTGTTCAGCACGTCAATAAAACCATTGAGTTGAACTACACTAATCTCGGTATTAGTAACCCACCGACCATAGCCTATCTTGACCCGTATCTTGCTACAGAAGGTCATGCTCGTGTCTTACTATATGACGTAGCGCATGACCGTGAGTTCGTCGCTTTCCAAGACATACACATGCAAGTTCAAACCTCACCAAAGGCTGCTGAGTTAGGCTTTGAACGACTATCATCATCACTCAATGTAGCAGACGGAACAGATGAAATTGACTTAAGCAACTATTCTATCAAATACAATGGTGGTGCTCAGAATCCATTCATCACTCAAATAGATGTTGCTAACGGTTATCCTTCTCAAAACAAATACATCAGAGAGTATCAGCACTCTAACTTTATGGAAAGTGCTTACGCTCACAATATCGCTAACAACATGTCGAATGAGACGCTACAACCAGTTACAGGAATTGTAACAAGGCTTGAGCCCATTGGTGCAACTTTTCAGCATCGACAAAATGGAACTGGTTATGCAACGGCCACTAACGTAGCGACAACAAGCATAAACGCTGGTGGAACAGGTCTAAGAGTCAATATCACAGCCGCTTCAGGACAAATCACTGACATACAAGTACATACGGCTGGTAGTGGTTATAACAATTCAAGAGGAGGACGTGAAGCCAAAGTCAGAATTTCAGGTGGTGGTAATAATGCAGTTTTCAAAGTGTTCACAACCAATACGAGTGTCGTCAATGCTACAACTGCTATGACTCAGGCTGCTCTTTACGGTAAAGCACATGGTCATTTTATTCATACTGGTTATCACACTGGTGGCCCGTTGGCTAAGAAACGCACGCTCGGTGACAGTATTACATCTCGTACCAATAATGCAGTTGCTATTCCCTATCACGCAAATAAGGAGCATGACAAAACAAGAAAGTTATTTTCATCCAATGACATTTTGATTAAGGCTTTAATGCAACATCGAGTTTCAAAAGGTAAGTCTTTGTCACTAAAAGATGGCGGTAGCGGTTATAACAACGGCACATTCTACAACGTAAAGACAACTACAAACGGTCAAGGTCATGGTATGACCGTCGATGTTACTATCTCAGGAGCAGCAGTCGTTACTGCTGTCATAAACAGACAAGGAGACACTTCCTATGAAGAAGGCGATACCATCTTTATCTCTGACCGAAGCCTCCACATTCTACCATTAGCCACTGCCAATGTAAGCGGTGATGGAAAAGGTAGTTTCACACTCTTCATGAACAGAAGAAACGAAGAAACGTCTACACTGTTTGATACACCCGATGGGACTCGTGTTATTCCAGCATTCCTTGCCCTCAAGGGCGTTCGTTCAGAGGCTCTTGACCTGTCTAACATGAGTGAAACAAGACTACAGCATTTACCTCAGTGGACTCAGATGGACTTTACGAGAAGAATGACCATCGACTTGGGTGAAGTTGCAGTTAGAGACGGTATCACGAGCGTTGAAGCAGCGGCTACTGAAGTTGTGCGTATGATAAATCAGGCTGCTGCAAAGAAAGGGCGTACACACAGTAACAACACAAACAAACAATACCCCGTAAAGATTGCTGGTGAGGCTGATTTTGCTACAACTGGTTCTACTCACGACCCTGTTGTATGGTGGGATGAAGATAAAGCGTTTGAATCGCACGATAAAGGAACACACATGGGTTACGTTCGTGCTCATCTTGGTCGAGTTGTTAGAGACATAGATGGTAACGAAGAAGGATTTTCAGTCATTATTCACAGTACAGTTCCCGGTGCTACTGGTCGTAACTTTGCGGTGTGGCTCGACAACAGCAAAGGGCAAGTTCCTTACAAGCCTGAATTTATGATTGGTCACGGTGGTCGGTTCAGAACATTTTGGTGTTTGCCTGATGAACTGAGTGGAGAAAACATGCACCCAGCACCGATGCCGCTTAATAAACACGGTAGACCCTTTGCTCCAATTACTTCTTTAAGACAGTACACACAGCCTGATGAATCAATGCAAGTAGTTGCGTCAAAAGGTGAATTTTCCAATAATCACGATGAGACTACTACACCAAGACTGCGTGCCGTATCAGCACACAGCGGTAGCGGTCAGAATCACAACACACTAAACACAGAGTCGCTTGAAGTTGAAGGCTTCAACACTTCTTTCACAGAGGGTCTACGTGTAGGAACAAACGCTGTAGCACGAATAAACTTCGGTGGCCTTGTTTCTGCTGGTATTCCCGGCTTTGCACCCGATGCTGGTCAGTGGGGCTTTGGTAGAAAGGGTAATGATAAACTTGCTAATGATTACGGCCAACTCACAAAAGTATCGAACACAGACCCTGCTACTTCTTATACTGGTCACATTCCTACTGCTCAGGTATTTCCTGACAGTATAGGTGATTCATCTATGTATGCTATGCGACTGCAAGACCACAGAGGAGTAGAGCATGGTATACGCTACATCTACAAGAACATAGGAGAAAAATTCGCTTTAGATAATACGCTTCTACCAAAGACGTTAGAAAATGAAATTGTCGTCTACTTTAATCACAAAGACTGCTCGCAAGGTGGATTTACCATCGGTAAGCACATGCATGGGATAAGTGACCCAACAGGTCGATTCCCAGCCATACCTGATAACGCAGCGCTTGCAAATTGGAGAGGTAACTTGTGGCGAGGAGCACCTGCTCCCAACGCTTCTTACAACACAGATGTTGTTTACAATACAACAGATAAGACAATTACAGTTACACTCTATGCCCCATACGATGATTGCCCTCACCACGACTTGCTGGGTTACATGGGATTCCCTGTTGAAAACGGTGTTATTCACTTATCTGACCCTTACAACGATATAGGCGAAGTAAGTTCACTAAGCGCTGGTTCAGGATATGGTGCTGGTCTATCAGGAGCAGTGGCTACAGGGACTGGGGATGGTAGCGGGATGACACTAAGTATCGACACAAACGGTAGTGGAGAAGTTACTGCTGTTGTGATTACTTCTCTTGGTGAAGGTAGTTATACGAACGGCGAAACAATTACTGTTGTCGGTCAAGGTGGTACAAATGCGACGTTTACGTTCTCTAACTCACTTAGCGGTAACTGGGGTAACATGTTTTCCTATACTCACCGTACAAGAGACAACAATGCTGGTAGAACTGGGACACATGTATTCCACGGTGTAACTGGTGACACATACAGTTCTCAGCATAAAATTCACACTCACAGTAGCACTGCACCAAAACTCACTATCGGTAACTATGTTGTTGGTGAAGAAACAGATGCTATTTCCGCTTTGATAACTCCAGTCGCTAATTGGACTACACTTGTTACAGATGAATTAATGGCAGCCGTAACTGCCGCTGCTATCAATTTATCAGACCCTAACGAGGGAACTACATTTGATTGCACCGACATGTACGCCGCTGATGGTCGCACCTTTGGTGAATGGGGAATTACAGAAGAATCAATCAGCATCAAAGCCTACAATACAAAAGGTAACATCGAGTCTATATCGAACTTCTTCACAGCAAATCTTTCACAAGACGTTGGTATCAGAGCCAGTCATATTGAATATGGTGAAGTCGAGAGTCTAAAACTAAACGGTGACGGAGTTACAGTAGGAGGAGATGGTACAAGACCTATAGGTGATGGTCTAATCGCTAAAGGTCGTAGCATAAACTGTGGTTACATTCCTTCGACAATCATACAAATTACAACAAAGGGTAGAGGTCATAATGCGAACACCGCTACGCCAAACATTGTAGACTCACAAAACAATCCTATTAACACCAACACATGGCGCAAGAATTTGATTGGTGAAAACTTTATCGAATCAAGTGGTGATTTGATTCTACCAAATCTTGATAATCCAACGCTAAAAATGACTAATGTTCACTCTGCTTCTATAATGGCTTTACACAGCGATAATGAAATGTGGCATTTTGCTAAACCAGCAGGTCAAGAAGCATCTGTTAATCACTATGAAAACGGGCAAACTCATGATTACACAAGAGTAGATTCTTTTGGAAATAAAACATCTATTAGTTACGGTATCGAAACAGCGGTTACAGAGGGTCAAAATGTAAACAGTGGTGGATTTGTTTCTGAAAAGGCATTCAGCCAATTATCTGACGAAAACTTACGAAGTTCAAAATGGCCTTCAGCAATTCCGAGTCCAGCCGAAACACTTGTTATTCAAAAATACGCTGACAAAAGAGCATATTTGTTTGCTGGTAAACGCTCTCTTGGTAGCGTGCATTCCTTACCAATCATTCACTTTACTGGTGCTCGTGACGGGCCTGATAACTATGTACCACTCTACTTTGGTGGTGGCTTTAGTGGTGCTACAATAGACATCAATGACGGGACTAAGAACGATTACTCGGAGCATAATACACATCCGTATGCTAACGGGCCAACAGGTTCTGCTGGTATTCAGAATGCTAATGAAGTTCTCTCCTCTTTTTCTACGCTTGACTGCAACGCTATCATGGCTTTCTTCCCAGCAACTGCACTGTTAAAGCAACATCATGGTAGCATCAACCCACCAGTTTACAACAAAGACAACATTCTTTCTCAAGACCTAAAGCGAGGAGCATGGGCTGGTGTAGGTTCAACACATCCTAACCTTGCTCCATATGCTGCTGGTGTCCATATGCAAGTGCCATCTCCTATGGTGTTGCGCTTCGCACATCCAACGGCTCGCTATAACGACCATCGTGACGGTGTAGAAAACAAAACAACCTACATCATTTTCGGGCCGGGACAAGCATTCCCACTAACACAAGAAGTAACCAGCCCAATAAATACCTTTGAGCCTCATCCGGGTCACGCTGTAAGCACTGGTAACACTTGGTCAAGAGTTCCTAATATGACAAACAGTAGACCATTCCTACCAAATCACATTCAAAATAGTACAGGTGAATATATGCCTGAGCGTGCGGCTACACAGTTGGCTAAGCACCGATTCCATTACAGACAGGTGTTAAACTGGGAGTCACCAGTTGGTATACCCGATACCGTATTTTTGCGAGAGCGACCTGAGAATGGTAGAAACTACGGTAACTCGCTCACTACCAACGCCTTTGAACACTACAGCACTGCTTCCAATTTCACAGATGACGTAGCAAAAGCATACGCTGTCGTTCAACCCAGTAGACACGCTATGTTCTATGGCGGAGGTATGGTCAAGAACTCTGATTTGTGTTGGCACATGGATAATGGCAACCATCCCGGTGGTTCTTGGATGGATAATCAAATTACTATGAACCCACCAAGAGAAAGCGATAGCCTAAGAGTTGCGCTTGCTACTGGAGCCACTCAAATTAACAAGACTGCGTTTAGAGTCGCTGGAACTTTGGCTACAAGAATGCTTTACTCTAACGATAACAGTTCATCACCTGATTTTGCAGCAGAAACATTAGTTCATGGCGATGTAGACCACGAATACATTGTTGTAGACGCTACACGTTGTCAGAACGGAGAAGAGTTGGCTTGCTTACTGGGCGCTGCTATCAATACGTTTCCCGGTAAAGGTGCTCTCAAGGCTATTGGTGGTACGTTCATGCCATCAATGGGCAACTCTACTCGTCAAGACCGATACGGTTGGTTAGAAGCGAGAACAACAAATATCCGAAACGACGTTTACGGCGGAGCAACACCAGTTGGTACGGTTACTGGAGCCACTGATGTTGCTGGTCATGGTTACTCAAACAACGTGGTAAGCACCACTCCTATGGTAAGAACCGTTACAGCACCCGTTACATTCACTGCAAATGTTACCAGCGGTGTTGCAGCCATAGCCGTTACTGGAACATTCCCCGCTACAATACAAGCAGGTCAATCCATAAGTGGAACTGGTATACAAGCCAACAGCGTAGTTGCTTCTGTTGATTCAGTGGGAGGCACTGTTACAGTGAACCCCGCCCCTAATGTTTCAAACTCGGGTGTGACTATTACCTATATTCATAATACACTTGGTAACACGGCATCAAGTGCATCAAATTTGAAGAGTGGTGATTGCTTCATTGACCTCGTAGTTTTGGCTGGTGCTGGTGTAGATGAACAGGCAAATGCTAATCGTGTTCCAGCGTCAGGTTGGTTGCGAACAGAGGCTAATCACGACTACGGTGGTGCTGTAAGTAGTTCAGTCAAATCATCAGCGTGGGCTTCTTATCACAGTCGTGCGTTCTATAGAGATGGTACAGATTTGTTTTGTCGATTCTACTTATCAAATAACAAACTTACAGGTCTAAAAGCCTTTGAAGACGGAGAGGCTTGGCGCATTTATGCAAATACTTCAACGGCTTTCAATAGCACCAGTGGTTCAAATGTAGGTGGTGTAACGCTCCCACACCCTGCTGTAAACACAACTGGTAATCCCACTGTTGGAACAACAGTATGGATATGGTCAAAGAGTGGAACTATTGGGGTGGATAACTCAGCAAGTAGTCGCTTTACAACTTATGGTATTGGGGCAACGCACTTTAGCGGTATCGCTGATGCAATAGACAGAACAAAGCCAGTCGGAGCAGTAGGATGGCATGGAGAGCGATATTCGTATCTAAACACATTATCAGTAGACAGTGGTTTCTCCGCTGGTCTTGGGGCTTGGCACTCTATGCTTGGATTTTCACCGTATGGCGGCTCTTCATCTTGTGCTAACGTACTTGGTCATCTACCTCACACAACACCTCTACCTAACTCTCCTGAGAGTATGCCACCAACAGATATACCGGGTCGTAGTCTTACTAACTTCCCAAGTGATGGTGATAGTGAGGCTGACTCTGTATCTTACGGCGTTGATGACCCAATAGCGTTTGGTACATATGTTGTAGGCTGGGCTGACGGTGCTCAGTTTAACAACCCACCAGTTATGCGAGACATGCCTGAGATACAGAAAGAGTTGATTCATGCTCAAGGCACTTACTCTCGTGCTTTGTTGGTTGTAGCCCACGAGGGCGAACTTAGTTTGGTGGCAAGAAAGGACAGAGACAACTACACCTCTACAGGTGATTACTTGTTGGCTGGAGGCACTACCCAATGGGACGAACGATTCCACCACAGTGACCGCTTTGTAGCACCTGCTAACGCTGGGCCTAACGTAGAGGCTTTGATTGCCGATAACACAGCGCCTCCTACCATTAGTGACTACACTGCAAGCGGAGTGTTAGATAGTAGCCCATTCAACGCTCAGATACATTTACACGGCTCAATTTCAGCAGACACATCTTTGTCAAACGCTGAGCCGTGTCTTGCTGAAACTGGTGATTTGTTCTTCGACATTGACAAGAACGTAGGTATTCTAAATCATAAGGAAGCAGCGGGTATAGCAAACAGAAACCTTGCTACTGATTTTATTACAAATTCCAACCCATCGACGCAGATGACCTCAACCACTCATGCTACTCAATCAGGTATCTTTTGGGCTGGTGATGTCAATGCTTACGATGTATTAAAGCGCAGTCCTCACAAAAACTTCAGTACAGAGCATGTTGTATGGAAACGAATGGATGGTGGGACAGTCACTATGCCGACATCCAATGCTCGTGGTTTAGGAGCAGTGCCGTGGATTACTCGTGTTAAAGATGCAGTAGTAGGAGGCGCTGCTGGAACTGCTCATCAGATGGGTGAGAAGTTGTATGGTAACATACGATTTTCTTTTGAGACAACAAACTCGGCTATGATGCCAGTTCTACAGGCACAAGAGATAGCGCACCCTACGTTAGCGAAAGAGCACCCTATTGCTATCGGTAACGTACTTGAGATACCAAACGAAGAAATACAGTTTGAAGATATTAGTGTTGTAGATGACACAGGACAAGTGCATACGCTTGAAGGTGGTTCGCCGTTGGGTATCGTCATCAGAGCATATAAACCTGCATCGACAAGATTAGCAAGTGGTCTACAGCCTGTCCCTGCAAACAGCGGCATACCTCCGAACTTTGAAATTCAATTGCCTGACCCCGAATCTATTCCCGGCAACATTCTTATTCGCAGTGGATTCGACCCAATTCAAGCATATCAAACAGAAACATTTGGTGACGGTGGTATGATTCACCCTGATTTGGGAGCAACACATCTTGGTCATCTGTTTGACAACGTGGTCAAATCTCCAAGAAAAGGGCCAACTATGAACGAAGTAGGATGGGAGCACATCTCACAAGACGAGAACTTCCCTGAGTCTACTCGTGACGGCTGGGTGACGGCGACTGGTAACAACACACTACGCAGTTCCTATGAGCAGCAAGACAGAGCACTGTATTTCCATATAACAAAGATGGGTCACAGCCACACTGAAAAGTTCCCGACAACTTACACTCACTCCGCTGGTGTGGTTAATCAAGCCCTTACAGTAGATTCCTACACTTCGACCTCAATTACAGCGAGCGCTACTATCAACGAAAACATATTCTCTACTGGCTTTGGAACACAAGAAGTAGCCGATAACCGACGATTCATACGAATCAGCAACGCAACAGGTGAAAGCGTTATTGCTTCGTATGAGTCAATAAGTTCAGATGTGTTTGACGACCTTGTTGGTGACATTGATTTTACTCAATTTATGGCTGATAATTTTGCTGTTGGTGCATTGACCATCACACCGTCATACTACGTCCCTGCTGGTAGTGCTCGTATATTTGCTGCACGCCGACTGCGTGACCATGCCGAGGTAAGCGGTAACAGTCCTGACATGGCTCATACAGAATACTTTACTGGTAACGCACTAACAACTATTCACTCAAGATACAGTAGACCACAACTCACTCCAATGCCTATACCTCGTATGGGTCATCACTTTGTCAATGCTACCATGCCAATGATGCCGGGTCATTGGGCGCATCCAGCCTATCAAGGATTATACGAAAAAGCGAACAGCGACCATTTAGCGTTAGTGCGTGACGAAGATTATACGACACTGGCTGACAACTTGGTCGAGGTAGACGGTACAACAAACAATCAGACCTCTGTTCCTACGGCAGTTAAAGACAGGTTATTCCCACTCAACCCAGCACTGAGAGTAGGTTCACTCACAGCCAATCCGTCAGGCCCAAGCGACATTCACGGTGGTGCATTTACGCTAATGTTTGAGACAAAAATCAAGTATGACGGCTACGGTATACTTGCGTCAAAAGGTACTGCTGGAGATATGAACAAGGCTGGTGGTCACTCGATTGTCCTTGAGGCTGGTGGTAACTATACTCAGGCTAACCACTTCCCTGACCCTGCCGAAGTTGGTGCGTATCAAATCGTCATTCAGCCAAACTTACGCTCGCAACAGGTAACTGGATTCCACTTGAACAACTCTTCAGCAACTACTCTACCCGATGTTTCCACTCCTTCAAACAACACTGCTGTTCTTACCAGTCAGCAAGTGAGTCTCGTCATCGGTATCAAGTACGACGAAGAACGACACTCAACCTTGACAGACGGTGCTAACATTGGTGGTGTCACGCTTATTCTTGCTGAGGCTACGCTGGCTGACGTAAGAGGCTGTGAGATATTCTTGAATGAGGTCATCCTTGACCACGACCCTGACCACGGTAGTCAGTTGGCTAACATTCCACCAATGCTGCTTTATAATCCACTTGGAGTTCAAGGGTCGGAAAGTCCTTCGTTTACAAGGCGAGGTCATCCATATCACCCGACAACTCCTGACGTAGCGTTCAAAGACGCTACACCCGGCTTTACTACAAGCATACCGTGGTGGAGTATTATGCATCAAGGCACTCCGTCTGACGCATCGGCTGTTGGTTTCAGACACCTTTCTTTGTATCGTATCGACAACTATTATCAGTTCTGTCGAGCAAGTTATGGTGCAGTCGCTGCTCAATTGACGTTGGCTGGTTACCCAAGTATCTATCCTGACATCTACTCCAAGATTATGGAGAACGTAAGCCTCGCTCCTACATGTAAGGTCGTCGGAGCGCATTCTTCAGCGACTGCTATCCAAGTTGATGACGCTTCTCTGTTCCCTGAAAAACCGTATTACGAACAAAAACTGCAATACATTGACTCTTCTACGGGAAAAACTGTATCGTTTAGTTATACAACTCGGCAAGGCTTGAGTCACAGTTCAGCGACCATGAATGAGCCTGATGTGTTTCATCTACCAACGGGAGTTACCATAGCCGATGGCACAAAACTAACACTGAGTAAATCATATTCTACAAAATCAGTAAACGACATCTTCACTAAAGATAACGAAAGTGTTTTGACCAAAAATCTCAGTCAGTTGCTTACAGGAACGAGAGACACAAACAGTCTTTTCTCAACTGACTCATATCTATGTGCTTGGAGTCCTAACTTGGGTCGGCCTCATACATTCTACTCAGATGCCAGCCGAACTTGGATTACAAACGGTGACAATCATACATTAGACAGAGCCGTTAATAACGCCGCATACAACAGTATGCCACAGCACTTTGAGACAATTCACTACCAAGATGTCAATTATACAGCAAGTCACGGCCCACTTACATTACAAATGAAGACACCTGTTCCACCTAAAGCACTTGCTGGGACTGTTAGTTCGGTTACAACTACAACTGTTACCGTTATCACAATGAGTGACACAGTTACTGGGGTGAGCAACCAAGATGTCTTGTTTGCTAATGGGCGAGTTCTTGGTAGAGTAAACGGCGTTAGTGGTGCAGACATCACTCTTTACTCTGAGATATTTGAGAGTAATCTTGCGGCAGGTGACAAGGTATACCTTGATGGTGATGGTGAAATTCTAAGCGGTACAGACATCAACTCCATCAGTGGTTTGTCGGCTCAAGGTGGGGCTTACATGCTTACCAATTACTGGCCTTGCGGCAGTCGTGGTGGGCCACTGATTAGTCGATTAGACGGTTACGCTATGTCATCAGCAGCGTGGCACGTTCCACAAAGTTACGCACATAATGCTGGTATACATTGGAAAGATGACGATGATGACGGTAGTTATGCGGTTGCTAATGGTGTGAGCACTACTTCACTTAGCAGTATACGAACATATCCGTTTGGTTATCGTTTCGGACTACGACAGGCTTGGAACAGACCTCAATGGGGTCATTATGGTATGCGAGCATTCCAAGAGCAAGCCACACACTCAGGTGCAAGCAATCTTGCTGTTGGTTACAAAGCAGGGCCACTGGTTGAGTATGAAACTATAACAAGTAACGGGTGGCTTTACGCTGGCGGAGACAGCACACAAAGCAGTACCAACCTACCGACTACCTATGTTGGTATTCTTGAGCGTGGAACAACTGCTGCTGGTATGCTGAATGCCGACAAATACGAATGGCAGGTGCGTTACAGCGATGGACGACGAATGACGAGAGGATTTGGATGCGCTCTACGCACTTTGAAGAATGCCAGCACTGTGATACGAGATTGGTGGGGCGATTCCGCTGGTATGGGTAAGAACTTCTACAAAGATGCTGTATCGTATTATCTCATCGACTGGTGGGGTAACACTCGTGGTGAGGATATTAGGCGTATGCCTGTTCGTAGTTTTGGTATCAATCCATCATGGGATGCTGGAGATGCATACGAGTATGATAGAACTAATGGTAGAACACCTTACGCCCGTATATGGAACAATAACAAGCCTATCTTCAATCTCAAGGGAATAGCCGCTGACTCAGATACATCATCGGGTGCAGTATTAGCATCTCCAACGGTTACAATACCTCGCTTTGGTGGTAGAAAGAACACTGGTAACAACAATGCAGACACCACGTTGGTCGATGTGTTTGCTCCTACCAACGCACTACGAGTAGGAGACATGGGTAACGGACGTGGTGTACGATTCCCAACACAATTCAATGAGGACAGACTGGTTGAACTCAGTGCAGTGTACCAAAACTCAGGTGTTGTCTTATCAAGCAACACTGCTGAACCTACATTCGGTCAAGGCTTGATTCGACCAAGAAACGATGCACTACAACCAAGTGAAATTGTCAGAGGTATTAGTGCTCGGTTGGAAGTCGATGAGGACGGACTACTCAAACCTGAAGCAACAGTCAGCGACAAGGTAGAATCCATCAGCGGGACATCGGTTCACAAGGATGCTGTTTCTCGCTCGTCACCACGAATTGGTATCGACGGAGACACCGTAGAATCCTTGACTGGCAGCAACGCCAACATGGTAGCCATCAACTCAGAAGCACACAGTCTACACACTAACAGAGGTGTGGGTCAGAGAGTTGTGCTACATGGTGGTATGCAGTCAGGCTCTCAAACGCTTGGCGACTACGACCTGACAGCCTTGTCCTTCGCTGCTCAGCCTCATGGTGGTGTGATGCGATTCAGCCACACAAGTAACTTCAAGCCTATGGGTGGAACTTACATCTTGGAGGCTCGTAGTTTCGCCAGTCCATTCGATGATACAGGTTGGGGACGAAGTGGTATGAGTGGTACAAAGACAAGCAACCCATACCAAACAACAAGTTCAGTAGCCAGTCAGACAAACATGGCTGATGATTCAGTGCAGTTTATGCTGCGACCTATACGACTCCTCGACAACCAACACATAGCGGTATTCAGACCAGCATTGGCTTTGCACACTGATAGCAAGCAAAACGGTAGCACTGCGTTCACTGCTACTGCTGGTGGTAAGTATGGAATGTTTACCTACTCAACTCCAAACGGTAGAGCAAGCAGCGGGTCATACATGCGTGCTACCAATCCTAACACATCAGCGCCATACCAACCAGTGTATCTTGTTGAGAGCAGTAGCGACACTGTGCCAGTATCGAAAGGGCCGAAGTTACCGGGAACAGAGGTTACTGGCTTTGATAAGACGACACTGAAGAGCACTGTTACTCGACTTGTCATCAGTGAAAACACATTACAGCACTTCAAGAGTGATGCTCCAAGAAGAACTGGTGAGAGTAAAGACTACACCGTCAAACCAAGATTCAGTCAATCGTTGCACAGCAAGGGACATAAGGAAGATGTATCGTTCAATACATCAGACCACAGTGGTGATGCATGATGGGTTTACTCAAGGACAAGCGAGCAACAGCCGACACGGATGTTGTGATGAAGGCGGTGCGTAAACCAAAGTTTGTGGACAACGCCCTTCATCTTGGTGAGTATACACCACAGAAGAACTTGGAGAAGAAGGTCACGGTGAGGCAACGCAAAACCACCACCTATGCTGTCTCTACACCACACACTTACACCATGACAGAACTACAGGATTCTGTTATCCTAAAACACACAGGCACGCATGGGCGAAACTACGAAGGCTCTGTGGTTTACTTAGGTTCAAGCATTACCAGTGACAGCGATAAAAACAAACCAGTGCTGCTTTATGGTAAGGGTGTCGATAGTGAAAGACTGCGAACATCTTCAGTTGTTAATAGTGGCACTGGAACCACTTTTGCTGTAAGAAACATGAAGGGTAAGACACTTAGTAAACTGGGTTTTTCTCAAACACAGGCTCACTTCGGACAACCAATTGATGCTGGCTTAAGAACAACAGACTTGGCTATACGCATCAGCAGAGACATCGCTGATTCTCTTACGTCTGTAAACATCGCACTGCCATTGAGTCCAAGCAATTCTCAAGTTGATAGAAGACTACACAGCAACAGTTTCGTTGGTGTAGACTTTCATGGTATTACGCTTGTTGATGCTCTACGGTTCATTAGCCGTCATGATGGCCGAGTCATCCACTTTGACAGGTTTGGTAACTTGCTTTACGTCCCATTCCAGTTTGAGGAGAAGAGTCGATTTATCGACCACTATGCTCGTACTGGCCCAGCAATCAATAACCCAATTGAAAACATATCGAACAGAGTAATTGTAGAGGGTCTACCAACGGCTGTAAACGATACTGCGTTTGCTGAAGTAAACAACTCAGAAAAACAGTCAGGTCGGGCTGGTGAGGTGTTAGAGGAACCACAGATTGTTGGTGACTTCACTGTTCGTAGTAACGAACAAGCAAGAGAGACTGGTCGTAACATACTGAAAGCAAATGCAGTCATGCTTGGTAACCTCACGAGCGCAGGTCATCCGAATAGTTGGGACTTGCGACCCGGTATGATTATCGAGTATAATGGACAAAGAAAAATCTTAGTCGAAGTAAGACATAAATTCTCTCAAAACGTCGCTGACCTTGTATTCCTGAGTGTAGACAGTGGCGTTGAAGGCGTTCTACAGGGTATACTTCAAGGTACTAAAAATTCTGGTGACCAAGTTGATAGCATCGAGCAGATTCTTGAGAAGAACATGGCTCTGTTTGGCGATGTTGAAATTGTTTCAGTCGTCGTAACAGAGATTGTTGGACACGGTGTATCAGGCGATGGTTTCATCATAGGGAGAGGTATGGGTAGAGGTGTGGTCGGCGTTGCTACTGGTGAAAAAGTCGGTGGTAGCAAGACTGCTAAATTTACAGAGAGGGGTGAGTGAATGCCAGTATCAAATCATGTAAGACGGTTGTTGATTGAAACGATTGCTGATAACATCAATGAAATGGTCATTGGCTTCGACGGTAACCCTGCTACGAAAAGTGATGGTGCTGCTGGTAGACCCGCCAAGGTTGTCAATCCTACAGTGCGTATCGTAAGCGATTCTTCACTACTGGTTGAAGGATTCTTAGACGCATCTCATTCCTTCAACGAATCGCTCAAAGAAGTCTTCATTCAATTCAGAGGCACACTCAGCACTATTCCAATAGCGAGACACACCATAGCATCGTTTACAAAAACAAAATCAAACGAGATACGAATACAAATACTCATTGAGGTGAAATAATGGCCGACAATCCAATATCAGGACACACAGCAGGGGCAAACGATGGGCTACGAGACGGTGACCACATCCTATCTCCGTCACTAACGAACATCTACGAAGGACTACACGGTAACGGTGTACTCAACGCACACGATACAGCCTTTGGTAGCAGTGATAGAAACACTCCTACAAGCCTACCCGGTGCGGTAAGTGGTAGTAATCATCAAGTCACAATTAAGGCTTGTAGCGTTATTCTTGATGGTGTACCTTACACTATTGATAATGGGTCAGGTGGTGATGTCACTATCAACTTAACAGATAGCACAACAGGAGGCTCAGCATTCCTTGCAGGTACAACCACTAACGCCTTGACATCAGGAAAGGAGTGTTTGTTCGTCATTGTAGCAACTTCTTTGGGTGCGAAGTTTGTTCAAACTACACCCGTTACAACTGCCGCTGGTGCATACTCAGACATATCAGGTTCAATAGCAGATGCTTACTTGAAAATGAGTGGTGTCAGTGCTGCTTCAAATAAGCAAACTGTGGTCTTGGCTACTGTCAGGGCTACGTTTAACAGTGGCGCTGCTGCTGCGAATGACCTCAAACTCACACTTTCTGAAATCAACGACAAGCGAGTATTTGTCCGACCTTCGCCGTTCTATTTGTCTCCCGTAACTACGGGTGCGGTGGGTTCGACAAACCACTTGAACACACATACTGCTTTGGAGGACATTCACGGCACTGGTGAAGAAGGAGACTTTGGTAGCAACGGTGTTATGTGGTTGTCGTATAACGAAGATGACAACTTACCAAACCTCTACTTCAGTGCTAAGGATGGGTCGAACCGTCACACACATTTGCTTGGGCCTAATCGCATTAAAGCACTGACTGCGAGTCTTGCTTTTGAGTTCGATGATGCACAAGTATTCACTTTTACTGGTGGTAGCGCTAAGTCTTTGACTCCGACAGGAACATTCCCTCCCGGTCACACAGTTATTGTGAGTAACGCAGGTGCTGGTGTTGTTACCTTTGACCCCAGTGGGTTGAATATAGGGCTGGCTAACACCGAGGCGGTTATGTTCGTATACAACGGCACTGCTTGGGTCAAGGTGATTCACAGTTCTACAGTCACCCACATAGCAAGCGGAGCAACTGGTTTAGTTCAGTTGTCAGATGGTGCGGGTAGTCATACAAGCGATGCTAAGTTGTTTTGGACTGCTGCCTCGTCTACACTCACTGTCAATGGTAAACTGACCGTTACAGGATTGATTGACCCTACAGGGCTTGAACTCACACCCGTAGCAGCCAATCCCGGTGGGACTACCGCAAACACGCTTTGGCTGGACAATGGTGCATCTAACGCTTTGAAGCATGGAGCAAACACTGTTCTTAACTCAGCATCAAGCGTTACTGACTTGAGCGATGTATCAGCAGTAGGTTCGGGTTCAATCATTAGCACTGCTGAGAGAAGTAAACTCACAGCCATAGAAGCGGCAGCCGATGTTACTGATGCGACAAATGTCAATGCCGCTATTACTGGTCACGCTTACACAGCAGCAACAGTCAGCGCTACTGACAAAGTGCTGATTCAAGACACAGATGGTGGTAACGCAGTCAAGACTGTTACTGCTTCTTCTATAGCAGCATTGGCTGGTGATGGCTCAAGTATAACAGACGCTGATACTGATACTAAGATAGATGTGGAAACTTCATCAGATGCCGATACTATCTCCATGCATACGGCGGGAACTGAGAGAGTCTTGATTGATACGAATGTCAATCTCGGCGTTGATGTTGATTTGACCTTTGAAGGCTCTACGGCTGTAGGTGACTTTGAGACTACGTTAACTGTAACGAACCCCACTGCTGATAGAACAATCACTCTACCTGATTCTACAGGCACTGTTGCCTTAACAAGCGACCTTGCGGCGGCTGGTATAACAGCACTAACAGGTGATGTTACAGCAAGCGGTTCAGGTTCAGTAGCGGCTACTATTGCGGCTGATGCAGTTACTTATGCTAAGATGCAAGATGTATCAGCGACGGATAAACTACTTGGAAGAGACAGCGCAGGTGCAGGTATTATTGAAGAAATATCTCCCGCAGATGTGCGAACCATGCTGAACGTCGCTGACGGTGCAACAGAGTACACAGACGCTATGGCACAGGCCGCTAACGCCCCTTCCATTTTAGCGAACACAATATTAGCAAACACCAACACTAATGAAATTAACAACATAGCCGTCAAATCATCGAAGTTTTTTGCCTATCTTTCGGGGAATCAAAGTTACAGTTCAGGGTCAACAAAGATAACACATGATACAGTTTTGTGGAATGAAGGCTCTAACTTTAGTACATCCAACAATGAATATACTGCACCGAGAGATGGGTACTATCTCGTAGCGTGTAGTTTTTATTTCACATCTGCTCCATCATGGACTATGTCTCTAATACAGGTTGATACAGGTTCAGGGTACGCTATTCGGCTTCGTAGAAATAGTGCTAACGGTGCAGATACACATATATCAGCAGTAATCAAATTAAATACTGGTGATAAGGTTGCACACTACGCTCATGCGGCAAGTAGCGGAACCATAGGAGCATCCCTCAACACTCTCACTTACTTTCAAATTACGGAGATGCTATGATGACACCACAAGAGATGACAACGGGAATGCACAACGCAGGTTTTACTCAATTCGAGTATGCTGAACATGGTCTGTATTTTATTGACGGTGCTATTAACCTCAACGAATGGCCGAGCAGTTGGGGTACACCGCCTACACAAGCCGTCATAAACAGTTGGTGATATGATGTGGTTACCTGTCCTGTTAGCATTTATAGCAGGGTTTGTAGCAACGTGGCTCGCTACTACTGGTGATTAAACACACTGTCTTGCCATATGTGGTCGCATTCTTTGCACTGCCACAGGCTTATGCGCTTACGGTCACCATCGAGATAACGTGCTTGTAGTCTTCTTGGTATGTGCTTGTGTGTACAAGCCCTACACTTCACTGTGAGTTTGTCAAGGAGTCTTCCCATCACTCAGCACCTCTACGCCCGATGACATCATCAATGCGTAGGATGGCACATGAGACTTCTGTTGCTCCGTTGATACCACTGCGAATAAGCGATGTTGGTTCAAATACTCCCGTCATGGACTTAACCCCTCCGTTTTCTACATCAGGGCCGTATAACTCAGGGAGTTTGTGTCGCATAGCCAAGACTGTATCGAGTGGGTCATAACCTGCGTTCTCAGCGATAGTAGCAGGTATGGCTTCGAGTGCATCAGCAAACGCTTCAATCGCCATCTGAGCACGTCCACCAACCTCAGAAGCGTTAGCACGCAAGTGAGCAGCGATAGCGACGTAAGTAGAACCACCACCAAAGCGTATGGAGTCACCGTTCTTGACCAATGACACAACACCCAATGCGTCGTCAAACCCTCGTTGAATCTCATCGAGAGTAGATTGTGTAGCACCTTTCAGTATCAGTGTGGATTCTCTGTGTGTAGTCATGCACTCCTTCGCTAATGAATTAACATACAGATACGGCACGTCGTTGTGAATAACACGGTCAATGTGACCTATGCCTGTTGTTGATGATGGCTCAGGTGTCATGTGGATTGGAGTGTTCATCAATTCGTTTGACAGTCTACGCATCGTGCTCTCAGGCACACGTTGCACGACAGAGATACCTTGCTTGCGTAGATATGCAATCGCAGTATCATGTACTGCGTCACGACATAGCACAACATTAGCACCACTACTCACTACGGCCTTAGCCGCCTCAAGCAGTTTGTCTCGACCCATCGCTTGGACTTGGCTGTAGGAATTTGCATCGGACACCTGAACAGATACGTTTGCACTCTCTTTGCCTTCGGTTAGGCCACCATTGAGAAGCAGTATCTCTACGCCATCTTCGTTGTCCCAGTTACGGAACTCATCTCCACCACCGATGAAGTCTTTGTTAAGGACTACACCGTTGTAAAGCCACGAGTCAGCGAGAGAGCCGCCGGGAACAGCGAGTGTCTTCACGTCACGAGCGTTTCCTATTGTCTTGATAGTCTCGACGCACAGATTAGCGACCTTCTCTTCGGATGCTTCAAGCGACTTACCAGTGATAGCGGTTCTTGCTATTGCTCTAAGATATACGTTCATATCATAATCTTCGTGGTTACCTACAGCGTCAGGCATTCCTTCTAAGCAGTCAACAGCCATGTTTCGTGCTGTTGAGTAGCCCTTGATAATTACGTTAGGATGCAAGCCTTTACTGAATAGACCCTCTGAGTTAGCAAGCAATTGGCTTGCGAGAACGACTGTACTCGTAGTGCCGTCGTATGCGTTTGCTTCTTGCATCTTCGATACCTCTACTACCATCTTGGCAGCAGGGTGAGCAGTGTCTACTTCTCGTAAGATAGTAGCACCATCGTTTGTCACGATGACATTACCACCACCGTCTACCATCATCTTGTCCATACCTAATGGCCCAAGCGTCGTCCTTACAGTCTCAGCGATACGCTTGACTGCTTCTATGTTTAGCCTCTGTGTTGTGTTATTATCTGTCATTTCCAATCTACCTCAATTTCAACTATAGAGCCGTCGTCCATACTCCGACTCTTTACTATACCGTTGTCACGACCATACACGTAGAGGTCGTAAGTCAACTGGCAGTCTTTGAGGCAGTAGTCGGCTACCTCAAGGAATTTTCCTTCACGCCATGCTACTGGCGCATCACTACTCTGCATACTTTTTGATGAGTCAAGAGTAGAGCGAACAAGAGTATCGAGTGTAGTGTGAACCTTACCCATACCCAATGCTGCTTTATTAACCAGCATCTTGGTGTCGATAATGCTTTCACTTTTACTCATCAAATCACCAGCAGTCCAGCAGTCAAGTGCAGCACTTAGCACTGGCAAATCAAATCCACGTATGTTGTGACCGAGAATTTTACCTCCACCGTCAATGTGTTTCTGTAAGTGGTCACCTAACGTGCGAGGATGTAGGTCATGAACAGTAGCGCTTGCCATGTCTATGTCTTCTTTGGTGAAGGCGTGACCTTCAGTTCCATCCCATGTGCAAACTACAGTGGGTTCAAACAGGCTATGCTTATCCCAGCCACCTATCTCCCAAGAGTAGTTACCAGTCTCAATATCTAATGCCATTATGTCACTCATGTTTATGCCTCCCAGTATTCCCAGTAGATGTACTCCTCTGTTTCAATATAAATCTTCAATTCGGACTCATCCATTACGCCCACCATCCTACTTTCTTTTGAATCATTCCATAATAGCCTTCAGGCTTCACTTCGATTCCGATATATTCAGCCCAACACTTCTCACTACAAAAGGATTTGACCCCTGTAGGGGTGTTATCTGAGAACTTAGTGTCGCTATTACACATAACACACTTCATGGCGATACCTCCTTCAAACGAATGTAAACGGTAGAGCCATCCTTAGCGGCATCGAACAAGTGAGCGCCCCACTTGGAGAAGCGATTGAATGCAGTGCCACGAGTAACTTGTTCAGCGATACAGTATTGCTTGATGACAGCGGCCTTCTTTCTCCACCCCTCGCCTTTCTTATCCAGTTCAACTGAGGAGACGACGTTGTAAGCAGTAGTCCAGTTCTTCGCATGGTTAGCCTTCTCATTCTGTTTAGCACCGACTTCGACCTCACCTTCAAGCCATAGAATCAGATTCTTGAACAAGTCGTAGATAATCTCCTTAGCCATGTCGAGATGCTCACCAGTGATAACCCACTTCTCATCCATCATGGCGATGTGAGTAGCGAGGATAACTGAGTAGTTCTCCATAGCGGGAATAAACGACGCAACGACGTTACCGATAGCGAAGTTCAAACCATCCAGTAGCGAATACAAGTCCTCAACCAAGTCGTATGTAGCCACATAGAATGACTCGTCTGCTGTGAACATCTCGTTCATAACAGACTGAACAATATCTTCCTGTTCTTCACGAGTCATACCATCCCATTCAGTGAATGAAATCTCAGTCAGGTTTAGAACTCGGTCACGCAGTCGCTTTTCAAGCCCAGTGAAGTAGTCAATGATTTCATCGTAGGATAACTTTTGCTTTGGTGTCTTTGTAAACGCACGTTCCATACGTTTCACACTGACTCCCATACGCCTGTCCATATCCCAGTCAGACCAATACAATAGAACTCGCTGGAAGATACCCTTCGTTAAAACATACTCCTTAACACCAGCAGGTGGGTAGGTTGTAATCCACAACGAGACAAGTGATTCAGTCTCAATACGACGACCACTCAAGTGCTTGACAAGGATGTTTGAGTTACTACCAATCGGGTTACAGGCTGACTGTAGATACAGAACAGTCTCTTGCGAGTGCTTACCGGGATTGAGGATGATACTTCCTTCGTCAAAGTTGAGCGCCTTCTGTCCAGCGAGCATACCTTCTGTTTGCACAGCGACTTGCTCTTTCTTACCGTTCTCATCTACCACTGTCTCATTAGTAACACCGCCAATTAGTCCAGCATCTGAACCTGAAGTATACATGTCTTGTTGAAGTCCACAGTCTTTCAGCACATCACCTACGAACTCCCAAGCAACTGACTTACCAGTTCTTGATGGTTGAATCCAAAAGACATGCACACGAGGGTCAAGGTGGCTTGCGTCCCACGGTATACGAACGAAAGGCGCTGCTATTTGTCCCTGAATGTAGAAGAATGATAACATCGCTGGGATGTCATTGTCGATACTCGTTCTACTAAATCTTTCAACATAACCGTCAAAGAACGGGTAGTTCTTGACCGCCATGTAATCTTGTGCTTCTCTCATAATCTCACTTCCTACTGTTCCTTTATATATCAACTTTCAAAAAAAACTCACAAACATGTAGCACGATGTTGCTTTAAGAACCCCTCTTGCGCCTAACAGTTCGTTGAATGTGAACAGGTGTCTCGCTGGTCAAAACCTCGACAATGAGTTGTCTTTTCTTATCTCCAAGTCCCTTTACTTGCTTTAACGAATCAGGGAAGCACATCTCCTCCAAGTTACCACACTTGTCAAGTAAGCGCTCAGCCAACTCAGCACCTACGCCGGGAACAGTGAGTAGCATGTCTACTCTCACATCATTTGTAGATACTCTACGGATAGCGTGAGCGCCATGCTTACTGGCTGGTTTGTGCAACTTGTTGTGTAACTTCGTGACGAACATAGCGGCTTCACTTACGTTAGAAGTGAAGAAAACTTGGCAGTCGAAGTCAGCCATGATACGAGCAATCGTACCAGTGAGTTCATTTTGCACCCTACTATGAGTTAGGAATCGACCTTGCTTCTTTGCGAAGGCTACATACTTGGCTATCGTACCATGAATGACAAGAAAGAAGCGCTCGTAGTTCGCATCCATGTTGTCGAGTTGTCGCCATAGGTGACCACTGTAACTTGATTGAAACAGGTCTGTTACACTCTTTGCTTCTACGCAAGCAGCGCCCAAGAGGTAGTCGCCTACAACGAGGGATTGTCTAACAACATTCAAACCCTCTTTCTTCGCTCTACGCTCAATTGATTCACAGAGAGAGCCTCTCTCGTTTGAGTCAATAATTAGGTCAGGCTTCATTTATTCAATCCCCATATGTATGCTGAGTGTGTTCCGCTAATCGCTGATTGTTTCTTGAACGTATCTATCACAATAAAATCAGGGTTCTTTGTAAGGATGCTTGCCATTTCAGAGGTCGATGGGGTCTGTCGAGGCCATCTGTCTTGGAACACAGTGATGATACTTTCTACGGAAAGGTTGCCTTCTTCTCTCAATGCTGTTTTAATTAATTTAATCAATCTTTTCTTACCCATGTTGTTCACCTATGCTACCGTCGAAGTAGCGACATCTTCCGCTGCATAGTCCATCGTATTCAAGTGTAGCGCACGATGCGGCTGAGTAACCGCTGTTACCAGCACCGCCGAAAACGATGTTCTCTACCTGCTCACGAGTAATACGAGGGTTGTAATCAACCCATCCTTGTTCCTCTATGATACGGCATATCAATTCTACATGCTCAGCCTTGTCTTCATCATTCACAGCGGCCACTGGGTAGAACCAGCGAAACCTCGCTGCGAGGTATGTGACAAGATGGAATCTTGCTTTGTGAGTAGGGTTACCCTCACCTAATGCGGCTTGAGCAAGACAAGGTAAGACAATCGTAGAACCTAATGTGATGTCAGGTAAACCTTCTACTTTCTCCACCGTTTTCTTGAATGGACTTTTACGGTCTGTCACTGTAATGTTAATATCTTTTTTACCAATCTCGATGTAACCACTAACTGGTGTTTGTGCTCTCTCCATAATCTCATCGTAAGTCAAGTTGAGTATCGAGTCGCTGTCCATTGGTATACTCCAACATCCTCTTCTGCTGTTGTATGAGTTCGGAATGCGAATCATACCTGACGTATCGAAAGCAACAGTAGGGTCGTTACAAGAAAGAGAGAGTTTCTTGTGCCACTGACTAATCAGTTTTCTACCACCCTCTTTGACTCGTGCTACACTGTAACCATCTGAAGGAGTGTGTATGTTTTGTAGAGGAATCCAAACGTGGAACCCACCACCACTAAACCATACAAAGTGTCGAATGTCTTCGCTTAGCAAAAAACGATGTAGCCTTTTAACCTGTTCGTGCATGAATGGAAAATCTACATCTGCTCCTCTCTGCTTGAAGTCCTTACAATCGAAGTCCATGACGAAGTGACGGATGATAGGTGTGTCGTAGTCTACTCTGTGGTTTCTTGGTGGCTTGGTCGCACGATAGCCGTATGCTGTGAAGTAGACGTTACCGCTACCATTCTTGCCTTTCCAGTATCGCTCTAACTCTTCCCAGTCCTTAACACAATAACGACCACCCTGCTTCCCGTTCGATGCTATCTCAAGCACTTCACGAGGGAAGTCCAGCGAAATGAATCCCATTGTATCAGTCCTCTACGTTTTCTATGAGTGTGACTCGTTCTAACACTTTAGTGATAACATCGTCTAAGGTGTCGTTGATGTGCTCTAACTTCAGCCTTGATGGATGTATGATGACTTCAAAGAGTAAACTTGCCACGTCACCTATATCCTCATGATAATTCTCAATTAATATCCTTGATGTGGTGTGAACTTTAATTCGTTTTGAGAGAAGGGATGACTCAACTCTAAAATTGTAGGAAGGCCATATCTTACCCAGTGCAGCCTCTAAGAGTCTACAAGCAACGAACAGTCCTTCTCTATCCATATTATCATCTCACATATCTTCAGGGTCAATCGCTAAATCACCCATCCACGCTGGACACATTTCCATGAAGTCACACCAAGCACATTTAGCCTCGTGAGCCTCAGCAGGGAAATCGTCGTTCAAGTGTGCATCAACTAATCGTACAAGTCTCTTCTCTACTGTCTTAGGAGCGTATCGACCACCCGGGCCTTTTACGCTCTCGTAATCCCATAGAGGGCCGTCGCCTCCGTTGATGCCCCCACCGGGAAACTGCCAACCCCAGCCAACAACTGGTAGGTATTCGATATGAGGACTGTGTTCCAACATCATACGATAGAACTGCATCTCTGCACGCATCTGAGAACGCTTACGAGGAACCCACTTACCAGTCTTCAACTCCATCAGAACACTTCCAGTATGGTCTTCATCAATGAAGATACGGTCAATGTAACCCTTCATGTGAATCGGTACTTCTGTTCCGTCACTGGCTACTACGATTCGCTTTGAGTGAACTTCTGCTTCATTAGCGATAGGGAACCAGTCTTTTGGATTATGTTGCATATGCAGTAAGCGCTCAAATTGCCAGTCTACATACAGGTTGAGTTGTGGCTCTTCACCAAAAACGTAGGGTGTAGGAGGCTTGGGTAATGACTTACGCAACTCCTTCTTTGCTACGTTGATATTACCTTCAGCGATGAGTTCGTTCACCGCTGGTAGGCTCTCAGTCGATGCTTTCCAAAACCATTCTACTGCGTCGTGGACGTTAGAACCACGAATATGGTGGTCTACCTCTTCACCTCTCATCCCCAGTATCTTCTCAAAGTAATACTGCTTAGGACAAAAATCGAATGTACCGAGTGACGACTTCGATATACGAAGTATCTTGTCACTCATCTCTGGTTGCCAGTTGTATAGACTCTTATCGTATGACTCAAGCATCTCAGGATATTTGTAAGGAACATCTTCTTCCTCGTTAGGATTCCAGCGCATTCTCACCACTCCTTACCAAATTTGTTAGGCAGAGGAAAACGATAACGTGGCTTCAACTTGTTAAGTTCTGAGTCCTTGTATGCCTCAACTGTTTCCTCATCATCCATCGTCAGGCGTAAGAGGATGAAGTAACCAATCAGGTCTTCAATCACATCAACGTCAGACTCGATTGTATCGTTTCCACGCATGAGTCTACTGAGTTTGTCATCAATCCTAACTCTTAAGCCAGCATCAGGAGGAAGGTCGCTGAAGAAGCGGATAGGGTCAAAGGCACTGTCACCATACTGAGCATTCTTCTCAGCAAGTAGGTTCACAATCTTACCTGCAATCTTAGCACACTTAATTTTGAAAGTCTCTTCTTCTGTCACTCTTCTTCACCAACCTCATCTTTACTGTTCCTTTTTATATCAACTTCAAACGTCATTCCAAACTCAGTGAGTTTGGTTTGTCTTCGCCCATCAGTTGTCAGTCCGTATTCGTCCAGTGTTGTTTGTCTTGTCTTTTTCATTTTGTCACCTCAAAAATATGACTTTGGCATTGTCACTCCCGAAGCAGCATCAAGCGCCCAGTCAAGGCTCTCATAGATTCGCATGAGTTTAGATTTAACCATAACACTGAGCACTTTGTCCCAGTCTATAGAATAGTTCTTCAACTCTGCTTTATCACGGAAAGCAACAAAGTTTACCTTCGCTCGCTCTCCTTTGAGTGTGTAGTAGTCAGGGACATCATCATTGAAACCCTTGACATAAATCCATGATACACTGTCGCCTTTACTCCATCGCTCTTCGGCGTTAGTGGCAACGTGTTCGTTGTAGTACATAGCGGCCTTTGCAGGTGCGGGTAGGCTCTTGTAATCCCTAAAGTCCATCGTCAATCGAGACGAGCAAGCCACGTCCTCAATCGGTATCTCACCGTTCTTGACTTGGAGACTTATCTCTCTCAGTACATCTGTGACGGCTGTTTCATCAGCACCAGTGCCTATCATTTCCATAGCCACCTTTTGAATGCGCTTAGTTATACGTGAAGAACTGGAGGCTTTGATTTCATAACCAGCAATCTTCATCTCACCCTTGCTTTTCTCAGGCCACGTCTTGATACCAAAGTAGCGGTTCTTCACTGGAGCAGTAGTCCAGTAATCGAAGTAAGCCTCAAGTTCAACTTCCATTGTTGGTAACTCAAGTTTGTTCTTAGCAGTCTCAGTCAAGTGCTCAGCGAGTGATATTGCTTCGTCAAAGGGTACTTGGATAAAAGCCGAATCCGTGTGACCATAGAGTGATTTGTAACCTTGCTCCTCACTCTCAGCCAGTAGATGGTGAATACACTCACGCCCTCTGTGGGTAATAGCGGCTGCTATGTCGTTGTCTACCCACATACCTTGAAGGAACTTCATCCCAGTCATACCGTAGAGTGCATTAACGAGAACCTTCGCCGCTGTTTGCATCATGTCGTAACCGAGTTTCTCATCAGGGTCTGTAGCCTCATGCATGAGTCTCTTGTATTCAGCACGCAATTCAAGCATCTCTTCTACGATAGCAGGGAGTAGACCTTTCTTCTTCTGACACCAGTGTGAGCCATCGCCCAGCGTCTTGGTAGTCTCTGTAGGTTGCTCACGCTTTGTCTCGTAGGATAGATTGTCGGAGAGAATGATGTTAGGATAGAGAGAAGCGTAGTCCACAATGGCTACACCCTCATGGCGACCCGCTATAGGGTCAGGAATGTGGGCGGCAGTGAGTTGTTCACGTCGATTGTTGATAGCACTCTTGGCTTTCTTATCCGTCCTTCTACCAACAAGCCCTCTAAAGTATCGAGTGACTTTGTGTGTGCTCGCCCACGAGACACCACACAATTGCTGAGTAGCAACGAAGAAATCAATGGCGTTGAGTTTCTTGTCAATGTCACGCAGTAACGTGGTATCGAGAAGACAATAATCTACGAACTCACTCCAGTATTCATACCAACCATTGTGAACAGTCATACCCTCAATCTCTTCTGTCAGTTTACTACCGAGTTCAAGCAACTCCGCTATAGTATTCAACTTACGGTTAGGTAGTTGTCCACGTCCTGACTTTTGCCATAGCGATTCAAAGCCACTCCCACTCTTCCAGTGAGCCGCTGAGTCCCAGCACAGTCTACCCTTGATGGGTTGTTGAGTGTCCTTGTAACCATCTCTACCCTTGAATGGTCGAATCACTTGACCGAGTGGTGAAAGTTGGTCAGGGTCTTTCAGTCTACGCATCAGGTGCGGTAAGTCAGCCCACATCAGAGCATGGGCTACGAGAATGTCAGGGTCACGCTTGTGTAAGAAATCAATGAAGGCTTCATGCATCTCCGCTTCGGAGGGGTGGATTTGTAGTATGTAATCTTCATCACGCACTGTTCTGTATCTTGCGCTTTCGATGTGTATTGGATAAGGACAATTGGTTTTTTCTTCATCAGCCCATGCAAATACAACAGGCTTCTCAAGGTCACTGTCCACGATAGCCATGACGGATGTGAAGTCATCCTTGACATCCCACTCCAAATCAAAATACCACACTCGTGGCTTGAACTCAGGTAACTTCTCAGGATAGAGTTTCAGTAGCACTTGGTCAAGGTAATTCAAGTCTGCTTCATAAGTAGGCATCTCGTCTTTGATGTCCCACAAGTCAGTAGGTCTGTCTACCTCAACTTTCATCAATGTCTTCTTGTCAATACCAGCAGCACGAATGTTCCGATGAATCCGAGCACTGGGGTATCGAGCGAGCATACGATTAAGTTTCCACTCAGGTGTGTTTAGTGGAATCCAACAATGTGGTTTTACGTACTTCTTGTCTTCAGGCCATATGTGCTCTTCATGCAGTACACCATCCTTGTCACGAGTCCGTAAGTAGAGATTAGGCTGTCCGAAGTTGTCGGAGTCAGCAGGGTAGTACCAGTCGATAATCATTCAATCACGCTCTTTGGTCTACGATAACAAGTAGGTCTTCGTCTTTTTCAAGAGCGATGATAGTCGTTTCACCCATGTGTATGGTAGCCTCACCCTTACCGAGAAGGGCTATGTTATCCATCAGCCATGAACCGAATGTAGAACTCACGCTCCCAGTAACTGGACCAGTGGAATCACGCAACTCAAGTGTAGTGAACAACTTGGTTTCATGCCTCTTGCCCGAAGATATGAGAAACTCATTTTCACTCGCATTGGCTGTAACCTTGAAGATAGGACTGCTGTTGAGAATACCTCTCATCTTCGATACAGTAGACAACTCATCCAGTGTGATGGTTCCTGATACGTTCAGGTCACACGAGTGGAACTTTGTCCACTTACTTGTCTCGGCTTCTTCAATCAACTTCTCAAAGAGTGTAGCCTTAGCCGCACTAATGATTGTGGAAGACGTAGGCATAGTAATCTTAGATGACCCACATGTAATGTTCAGTGTCTTTGCTGAACCTGTCTGTGAGATGTTCACCACATCATCCTTCGCTGCTTTGAGAAACTGTCGAACCTTGACCAGTTCAGTGATGTCGAGGTTACCACTTTCTCCCACAACTCCTACTACTTCTCTCGTCTTCGATAAGTAGTACGAGATGAAAGCAACAGATGCTGTCATGTGTTTATCATCGAACTTGATACGTAAGTCTTCTGTGTTTTTACCGAACTCCGATAGGAAGTCCAACAACTGTTTTCTGTTCATGTTTACTTTTGTCATAGTATCACCTCAAGGTGGGGGAAACGGGGCGAGGTGAAGAAAGAAGTACCCCGCTTAGGCCACTCAGGTTTCGGCTCCTGAGAGGAGTTAAGTGTCCCGTTTTTTATTCCCCAAACCCCCATGTTGAATCAAAGTGTTCCGTCATAGAGTTCAGGTAGGCCATACCATTGTGGCTCTTTACCTGCCTCTGTAACGAGAGTAGTCCTCTTCTGTCCTTGTAGTCGTGCATTGGTTTTGCTCTTGTCGAACCGAACAGTGTATTCGGACTTGACCACATCACCAGTCTCATCATCGAGAATGTCTTTGCGCTCACATATGAGAATCTGATAGACGAAGTTGTTGCTTGCCTTTTCCCAATCAGGTCGCCATGTAGAAGCGCTGTCTTCATTGTTACCCCACGAGTAGTTAGTTAATCGTAAGTGAGTCTCCCAAAAGACTCGGACACCAGCCTTGACAAGTCCACGACACAACCCAGTGAGTTGGTGGAAACGAGTCTTACGGATAGCCCAGTCCCATTGGTGACCGACCTTCTTGTTCCAGTCAGCGGCCTCGATACCATCCTTAGCGATGTTCAAGTCTACGATACGCATACAGTTTACACATACGCTGTCCCACAAATCAACACCAGTGACATGGAATCCCCATAGACGAGGGCCATCATAATCAGGATGACGTTGCTTCTGAGCGATGTCATTAGCGAATTGAGTTATGCTCATTACACGTAGATGAGTGTCAGGATAGTTGTAAGCAGTGCTATCACCTTTCATCATCACCCACGGTTCAAAAATCTTAATGTTGTCATTGTCTCTATGGAACGCTGACTTGTTAGCAGCCCCGCCACCTTCAAAGTCCATAATCCATAGTTGCATTTCCTTCTCTTGCTCTGTTCGTTCAGGCATAGCCAGCCACTTAGTAAACGCATCAGTAACGATAGCCGTCTTACCAGTGTTGTCATGTCCCGCAATACCCATGAACAAGTGTGTCTGTGGAGCATTGTCCATCATCTGTAGTTCGTTGCGTAGAGCAGCAAAGGGGTCATCGTCTTTACGCTTAACCGCTGGAGTTTCCTCCAGCACCTTCTCTGCCTTTGCTTCAGTTTGTGCTTCTTTTGTTTTTCCAAATCCCGCCATTGTAAATCACCTCAGTTAAATTGACCCTTGCCTGTATCTCCACCAGTCTGTCGTTGTCGAATACGTCGAGCATCAGCAAAGACACCCATCACCTTGAGGCTTGGGATGTCCTTACCGTCTTTACGCTTGACCGCAATACGACCACACACCAACACTGTAGAGCGTTCTGCGTAGGGAATAGTCTCGTCATCTGTTCGTGCAACGAATGGATTAACCAAGTCGTTACAAGCACTACCGACCCAGCACATAACATCAGCAGCATCTGTGCTACCATGTTGGCTTTGAAGAGCAGTAGAAGTAAGTGTGAGTGAATAACCTCGTCCGTCTTCATCGTACTGATTGTCACGAGGCTCAGTGGACATACGGTTCACTGTTCCCTTAGTGAAGACTATTGGGCCACTGCGACCTTGTTCACCATTGATTGTGAAGGTACGGCTACCTGACTCAAAGGCATCAACCAACTCATCGAGTGGGACGTAGTGAGGGTGGAGGTCGTTATCAGTCCAAAACTTGAACGGCTTGAGTAAGCCCTTCATACCATCATTAACAAAAGCATCAGTGTATTCGATACTCTTGGATATTCCCATGCTGGTAGACAAGACATCCTTGAATCCTTCAGCGGCTTTCTCGCTCGGTGGTCGTGCCATGATACGACATGGTTCACCAATGAGAATCTCAGCGTCAGCGTCCTCGCCTTGCATGTCCAAACGCCATAGTTGAATAGCACCATCGTTGGTGAACTCATCTTCAGAAGCGCCTAAGAAGTGGTAGTTACGACCATTCATCGACATGGCTTTTGGTCGGCCACTCTTAGCGAGCAAACAAATGCGCTCACCGTCAGCGATGAAAGAGTTATCAGGGATTTCATCTACAGGCATCTCTGTAAGAGAAGAGCCTTTGTTTGTAGATAGTGACCATAGGCCGTCTGTCTTGTGGTAATGTCCTACCATTCCACTACCGATAGCGGAGTTGGGGTCAAGTGTGAAGTCACGTTTGGCACGAGCAACGAGGTTGCTTCGACGGTCACGTCGCTTGTCATCGACACCGACAAAGCATCCAACGAATGGAACAGAGCCAGCCATAGGTGCTCCGCCACTACCAATGTTCCGTGTCTCAATGAACATCTGTTCAGCCCAGTCAATGAGTAAGTCCTCATCTTCTTGGCTTGGGTCAGTACACCCATGCTCCTTGTTAATTTGTGCAAGGAAGTCAGTGACTACCTTTTGGATGTCTTGTTTGGTACGAGTAGCATATTGCTCCAGTCGCTCCAGCACACCTTCGGGTAGGCTACTGCTTACCGCTACAGTGTGGTCGTCTTCATTTTGTCCGTTATCTTCATATTCGTCTGTCATGATAATACCTCCTTTCGTAGTCGTGCCACAAGGCAATCAACAAAGGAATATGAACCGATAGGCCATTCATACATGTGGGGAATCATCTCTCCCAGCACACCCATGACTGTCCATGTGTTGTCTTCATCCATCTCAAAGAACTCGGTTAGGTTCTCATGGAATGTTCGCATGACGAAGGTAAGTGAAAGCCCTCTGTCAAACATGGTATAGAGTTGCTTACGCATGTCGCCGTAGTCACCACTGATAGCAGCAAGTGCGGCCTGTGATGGGTTGCCCCCATCGGATAGTCTCTTCTGTAGAGAAGTAAGGGGAGCGTCACCTTGACTCGCCATGATAGCGATAGCCATACGCATATCACCACCAGTGAACTTCATGAGTCGCATGAATGTGTTACTCCAAGCGCTGAGTGTATCATCACCCATGTTGGATAAGTGTCCTTTGAATAAATCAACAAGCCTCTTAGCCCCATCTTCAGGACTGATAGGCTTGAACTCATACACAAGACACCTGCTTCGGATAGCAGGTTTGATTTTGCTAATCTCGTTGCATGTAAAGATGTAGAAAACATTGTCAGCATACTCTTCCATGATGCCCCTTAGAGCATCTTGAGCAGCAGGGGTGAGGCCGTCAGCCTCGTCTACGATGATGCCTCTCCTGTCAGTGCCTACAGCCTTGACCGCACTCATCTGTTTGAGTTGGTTACGAATGTAGTCAAGCCCTCTGTCATCTGAGGCATTGACAATGATGTAGTTCATGGGGTCAAAGTAGTCACCCATCTTCTCACGGAGCATGACCTTCGCCGCAGTGGACTTACCAGTGCCTTGCATACCGTGGAGGAGAACAGCACGAGGCCACTTACCACCATTCCGCCAACCCATAGCGTCGGAGACAAAGGCAGTCTGACCTGCTATGTCCTCCAAGGTCTGTGGTTCTGTGCTGTTCTCCATAAATATCATCCTACTGTTCCTTTATATATCAACTTCAGAATTAGTCCTCTTCAAGAGATAGTTGTTCGTACTCATCATCGTATGCCTTAGCCCACGAGAGAAACATCTCATAGTCATTAGGCGGGGGATTGTCATACACGAATGTCCACATGTGGTAGCCTATGTTATCAGCGAAGGCATTGAGAATAGGGTATTCTTTATTGAGAGTCTGTAGGAGAAGGTGTAGTCTCTTCTGTGCTCTGTTGGATGTGAACCCCTGCATGTCAAACTCATGAGCAAGAAAATCACCTATGTCTAACACCTGTTCAACATAGGGAATGATGTGTAATGGTAGAGGGTCACGCCATACAACAGAGCGCCTAACCCTGTAACCCACCTTTGCTTGTGAGTCTTTACTTACATAGGTATTGAACTTGAGTTGGCCGAGCATGTAGCCTAAGCCAATACCGAATCCTGTCTTGTCATTTGTTTGCATCGTCATTATTCCAACCTCACATACAAGATGTAACCATACTTACTCGGAATGATACGAGCCTTTCGGCCTTCATACCGATGAGCCTTTGCATAGTATTCTGCTCCGTCTTTCGTTGAATGCACATCATCAATAAGATACAAGCGACCATTGAAGGTGCGATTTGATGACACCTTAGCCATCAAATCCCTGTTCTTGTAAGTATACATTTTACCGAATATAGTTCTACCATCATCAGTTAATGCCAGTTTACGCCCTCCTCGTATCAAGTCAAGTGTCCAACGCCTTCGCAAGCCCTTGTGTGTTCTGACAAATTTACTCATTCTACACCACTCCTTGCCACCAGTTCAACGTACTGAGTCACGTCTTTGATACCCAAGTCAGTCCTCAGTTTAATGACTGTATAATCGGTTAGTATAACCATCTCCCAACCATGTCTTCCTCCGACTCGCACTGCTGCTATCTCAGCCACAGCACACTCGATGTCGAGTGGATTCTTTAACTCATCAGGAAGAGGAAACGCTGCTGTCATGTCTACAAAGTCATCAATACCATCGAGAGCCTGTAGTGTTCCGAAACCATTAACTTTGTAATCTACTCTTAGGAAGACCTTAGTTCGGTCAGCGTGCATTACATAGCCACCAATAGCATCAGGTTTGAACTCTTGATTAGGTTTGATGAGTCGAATGCATCTTACATCAGGTGACTGCAATTCACGAACAATGTCATCCCAGTTGCTGTCAGTGGACATGTAGCCACTCCCATGCTCACCCCCCACACGAGTTACAAAAGTCTCAAGGGGTGAACGTATTTTCACTCTGTCTATGATTGTTTCAACACCGCTATCGGGACATCGCACTGCTTCGTAGAGATAGTTGGCACTGTAGCCATGCCTACCTATCTTCCTTCCCATCCTGTCTCGCACGACATGGTTGTGAAGATATATAATGTCACCTTTGGGAACAACTACAGCCAAGTGATTCTCTTCAGGAGGAGCGAGTGAAGTGTATGCTTTCCATCGCATAGGTGAGGGAAACCAATCATACTCAGACCATCGTAGATTCACACTAAGGCTCTCTTTGTCTCTGAACAACTTGGTGAGAGTCTCCGATGTCATGTTGCGTGTCATGGCTTCATTCGGAACTGCATGAATACGAGCAAGTGCTCCAAAGAATGCTCTCTTTGTTATGACTGGTGAATCTTTAATGCACCATCGCCAAAGTAGACGTGCTTCTTTCTCGTTAAATTTGTGTGCCACTTCTGTGAAAGACTTGGATGATTGAAGCAACGCTTCAACATAAGAGAGGTCGAAATCTCGTGAGCCTGAGTTTGCACTCTCAGATGCAAGAGCCATCCACGTCTCTTCTTCAGGTAACATATCCTTGACCACATCATAAAACAATGCTGCTTCATAAGCGATGAGTTTGAATGGGTCAGTCGGTAATTGGTCGATGTAGAACAGACGATAAAGAGCCAGTGTGTCCTCAAGTGTTGTCAGTCGAGCCAGTTGAGTAACTGGTGCTTTACCTAAGCGTAGTTGCTCATGTATGTCAGCGAGTAATGCGAACTTTGTCATAGCAACCCCTCGATTAAATCTGTGAACTCGCCTTGCCAACCATTAGGTCTTGGTTGTGTACCCACACCTAATATCTGAAACGACAGGTTACGAACCTTAACAGCGCTGGTCTTGATACCTTTACGCTTAGCGCATAGATAGAGACAATCAACCATCAACCCGTGTGGGCTTCTCTGATTCATCCATCTATCATCACCTGCTACCTTGATTGACAGAGCCTTAGCGGAAGCGTACTCGCCTCCTTTCAAACCCATAGCCAATGCCAGTTGCATACCTCTATCTACACCAGCGTGCGTCTCTACGGTACGAGCAACTATCTCTGCTTTATCACTCATCTCCTAACACCTTCTTTCTTGACATCTTCATGTCTCCAAGCACCCAGCGAAGTCCATAGATGACTCCCTGTAGCCCTTTGTAATCTCTCATGTGCTGAACCTTTTCTTCTTTCGTGAGTGCAAGATTGTGAAGAGCCAAGAGATGCTTGTTCTGTTTTCGCTCAGCATCGTTGAGCATAGTCTCAATCTCTTCCCATGTTCTCTCGTAAGAGAAGTTCTCACTATCTTGGTGGTCGTTCATTCAAATCAACTCCTTGAAAACCTCTGCTACAATTGAATTAATGTGTCCGCTTATGAATGGTTTTCCTTTAGCAGTATCAATAATTCGCAAGAGGACTCCACGCAATCGTTCGACTTCTGCAAGGAGAAGTGGTGCGTCGGCCATGATTCGTGCGTTTGAATAAGAATTGGTTGCCGCTATTTCTTCACCGTTAGAATCCCTCACAGTCATAGCACCTTTTCGTGCGCCTACTTTCCATTCACCTTCACTATGTCCTTCGTATTTGTCTGTGTCAATCATTCAATCAACCTCTTCAACTCATTTGCCGCAAGTACAAGTAGGTCACTTGGTCTTCCAACTTTTCGGTTAGTCCAACTTTCCGCCAACTCCTTGATACCTTCACGCAACCGCTTGATTTCTTCAAGGAGAAGTGGTGCGTCTGCTATGAGTTGAGAGTTAGGCAACCAAAAACGAGTGTCAATTTTAGGATTTAGAGTCGCAATTTCACCACCTACATTCCCTACTTCGCAAGCGTCTTGAGCACAGATGCGCTCTCCATGAATCTCCCACGGTCTTTCCGTATGTCCTTCGTACTTGTCTGTGTCAATCAATTCAAATCCTCCTCTATTCTTCTCCAGTAAGACGACGAACCTATGTTAAACTCAAGCAACAAGTCAGTAACCACTTGTCGCAACCGCTTGACTTCTGCGAGCAGTAGTGGTGCGTCTGCTATGAGCAATTCGTCAGGCAACAAGGAACCTGTGAGATTCTGAAATACCTTTCCAGTATTGCTCATAATGTATGAGTCCTTAGACCCGTTAGGGCAGTTAGTGAAATCAACATACCACCATTCTCCTTCTGTGTGTCCTTCGTATTTGTCTGTGTCAATCATTCTTGTTCACCTCTTTTTCTATGATGTTGAATCCTTCTTTAGTCGCCTCACCATACAAGACATCAATGCCGCATCTGTATTTGCTATGAAGCATACTCGATATTTGCATGACACTTTCAAGCCAGTCATTAGGCATGTCAATAGGCACACCTGAGTCACTCGTTAGTTGAATAACCAATGTTGGGTATTTCACAATACCACCTCTTGTTTGTTCTCCTTGATAGCGGAGACATCCATCATGGCTGTGTCTACCTCAGTGAAGATAACATTGAGTAGTGTGTCACCAGCACGAGTGCTGATTGTTTCATCCATCAGTTTGTCGATGGCCTTATTGAGTGCCGCTGAGTGCTTCTCTTCTTCAATGTTCCATTCGGAATCATTGGTAAGCATCTTTGCTATGTCCTTGATTGCATTCTCAACCACAACGCTGTAGTGTGCTGGGTCAGTTTCTGTGGGTACGAAGTTACGAATAGCCATAGCCAGTAGACGAGCCATGACATTCTTCTTTGGGAACTTGGCTGGCATCCGTTGCTGAACCTCAGCACACTTTCGATAACCTCTACCATGTGTCTTACCTTTGGTGTTCTCTTTGTCTGTCTCAATCAACATAGCCGCCCCACTCTTCAAGTCCATGACATAGAGTTGAGGGTCAGCGTAGTATTCCTGTTTAGGGTCACGCCTCTTCTTCTCTTGCTTCGTCAATTCACTTGCTAACTTGCTTAGTGCTTTACCTGTTCCATCTGTCCATTCCATATTCATTCCTCTTACTCTGTATTCTTACTGTTGCTTTATATATCAACTTACAATTTAGTTGTCATAGTCCATCCTTCTTCTGTGATAGACCATTTGCGTTGCCTCGCCTCATGTCTGAGTTCTCTAATCTTCTGCCTGATTAGGGTGACTCTATCGGTTACTCTCTTCTCAAGAGACACCATACGAGAGTTCACTGTAGCGAGTAGCGTCATTATCTTCTCCTCGTGCTCCTTTTGCATAGAAACGATGCTGGCTTTTAAGTCAATGAATGCGTCACCGTGTTCCAGTGATGCGACATCAACTTCCTTCTTGACTGAATCTTTAACCAGCGTCTCAATTGTTTGTGCTACTGTGTCCATCTTCTCATCCATGACGTTGATTTTAGCGAGTAACTCTTCCTTACTCATCTCTTGATTTATAGAATTGTAACGAGCGTTCTGTATGGTTGTGAATGTGTTATCGTAAAGACAATCGTGACAAACCTTTTGCTTAGATTTCATCGACCTCTTTGTAAATGGAAGGTTACACTTAATGCACTCAACACTGTAGGACATCAAGCATCCCTCCTGTAGTCACTGACAACTGTGCGACTGTTCGGTATAGGGGCTGGTCTTTCCATGTCAGGTGACTTACCTATACGGTCACCACCAGCCATACGCCGACTCATCTCTTTCTTCAGTGCTACCTTTGTATCAACACCGAACCTTTGGTTCTTCACTTCTTCACAGTCCTCGCATTTTGGTAGAGACTTGGCGAACCTATCACTCATACATCTTTCATGCCATGAGTCTATTCGCTCTGCACCGCACAAGTAACCAATTCCATCTATGCTGGTGTGCAACACCGTTGGTGTGTAACTCATTCTTCCATCTCCATGTGTCTGAAGATATGGGCTATCACATCAACAGTCCAACCGTTACCTAACATCTTGTATCGTTGTGAATTAGAAACACCAAGCGTATAGTCATCAGGTAAAGTCTGTAGCCTTTCACACTCAATAGGAGTTAGTTTTCTGTATACAGTTTGATTGTCGAGGACTGTATGCTCTTTGAGAGAGTAAGTCGCTGTTAAGCAATTCATCTTCCCGTCGCTTCTTGGTACTAATTTCTTACCTCTTCTTGGAGAGAAGTCTCTTCCGTGTTTCTTCTGATACTCTCTTCTGATTCTCTTAGATTCTTCAGTCCTTCTTTCCGTCATAGCAAACGGGACGGTTACGAAAGTCCCATTCCAGTTTGCGTACTGTCGAGCAGTCATACAAATTGCCTTGTCAGGATTTACGTCAGAGTATTTCTTTTTGATTTGAAAGTCTTTGTTCTTGTTCCACCACGCTTTCCATTTTGTCGTTAGGTGATACTCTTCACCAACATCATCCTCAAGAACATCCTCAAGAAAAATTAGTTTGTCGTCAGGTTGCTGAATGTTAGGTATGTTTGTCCAGTAGTAACGAGGTCTGTTTTGTGCTGACACTAAGTTGGAGTTGATTAGAATGGGTTCGACACCTAAGTATTCGGTGATGATGTTTCGCCACTCTCCTTTCATTTTTACATTCTCAAGTAAGAAATACTTTGGCTTGTAGTGATTAAGAATATCCACGAACTCGAAGAACAGTTTACTACGAGGGTCTTCAAAATTAAGTTTCTTACCAGCCGCCGAGAAACCCTGACACGGAGAGCCAGCAGTGATTAAATCAACGTCTTCTAAATCCCAGTCACGCCAATTGAGAACGTCGCCTAACCGTATGTTATCAGGGTAGTTCTTATCAGCGATTTGAATAGCATACTTGTCTATCTCAGACGAGTAGTAGTTATCTAATGCGATACCTGCTCGTTTCAAAGCCAGTCGGCCACAGGATGTACCATCGAATAATCCTAATGCATTCCTAATCTTCACGCCGTCACCTCCACGCTATCGGCTTCCCATCCTTTAATGATGTGAGAACCTACTTCGGCGTGAGTACAGTTTCTCAACGCTTGTCGTTTATTTTTTATTTTAGTATGTGAAATATCAAAACCATTCGCTTGTTGTGCTTGAGTAATCTTATTGTTTTCCCTCATACCATTACTTTTTATTTTCAGGTTGCTAAGTGGGAACGAAGCCCACACTTCATGACGACCAACACGAGCCGTAGGTTCAATCAGGGGTTCATAGTATGGTCTGACATTCTCGACAGCCCAAGCGCCCTCGTAGTGGTGCTTGAGGAATGTGATGAGTCCGTACAGGCTCGTCATGTCGGGAACGACTGGGGCGTAGCCCTTCGCACGTACACCTATATTGAATCGGTATTGTGAATGCGTCGGACATGGTGGTGAAGCCCAAATGAAATCGAACTCGTGATAATGGGCGAGTAGGTATTCGTGAGCATCGCCAACAACCACTTCGTCATCAGGGAAATTTTCAGCATAAGCCTTAGCAATTTCGGCATCATATTCAACAGCAGTAACATCATAGTCGTCACTCCATCCTCTTCGATTACCTCCGATACCTGCATACAGATTCAGTACCTTCTTCGATTTCACGCCGTCACCTCCACGCCTCGCCACCAGTCGGGAGCAGGTGTACCCTTCTCCCACTTGGCGAACTGCTTGGAATGGTAATAGCGACGGTATGCTTCGATAGCAAACTTAGGATAAGCATGGTATACAATCTCACCATCGACAGGTTCAGGTCTGTACTCATCAGGCATAGCCAATGCAAACTGTGTTAGCCCGTCATCAGGGATGACATGATGTAGTTCCATCATCCGTAGGATGGGTTGGTTACAGGCATGTTCTTTGCCGAAGCGTTGGCTGTACTCGTTACACAATGTAACAGCATGTACTCCAAGCCACAAGAAGTTGGTACGAGTTTCACCTGCCCATACTGTACATGGGTGATGCTTGTAGCCACCTTTGTACATTGTACCACTCTTGGTAAGGGGCATTGAATCATGAGGTACATCGTGCCTGTGAAGGGCTGATGCCATCATCTGTGCCGCTTCTACGCACATCTTGGGAACGTGCTTGTCGCAATGCATACGTGCCGCAGTAATTGGGTTTCTATCTAATACAAATATGTTCATTGTTTATCTCTCCCTATCAAAAACATTCTCGCCTCAATGGACTTGTCAATGCATGGGCTACATACATTGTACTTACCACATCGAAGTCCTTTAGATTCCATTCCATTATATCTACACATATCGCATTTCATTTTGATTTCTCCTTGTATTCTGTGTGTGTCTTTGGTAACTTGTGTACTCGTCTACTGCACATGTTGTCCAATAGGGAACAAACATTGGCTACACCAGTAGACCATCGCTTCTTTGTCACTTCGTCATTAACCATCGCTTGTTCTAATTCTCTGATGTCGATGTTGTCACGAAGCCAACTAATGACTTCGTACTCAACATGGCTAACTGATGTTGCTCTTTCCATGAAGAGTGTTTTACTGTTCCTTTATATATCAACTTCAAGAGTCGTCGGTTCTTTCCTTCTGTTCTTCGTTAGCCTTCGCACTTTCGATTGCTTCTATGAGACGTGGTAGCATCTCAGTAGCCTGTTCTATAGACAAGCGTACTCCGTGTCTTGTGTGTTGCTTACCATCACGAAGTATGCGTAGGTCAATCCAATCCTTGCCATAGAAACTAACTTGTGCCAGCCTGACATCACCTCTGCCATCTTTCCATTTAGCCTCAAGGCTACTCGATTGCCATACAGTTTTCTCAGTCATACTCATTCCTCCTCAAGAACCATGTCAGCACGAAGCCAATGCTTGTGTAAGTCACCTGCTGACCATCTTTGGTTTGCGATAGTATCATCTTCATACTCAAGTTCAAAGACAGTAACGAGTGGCTCTGCTACAATGCGAGCACGTTTATTCATGTGCTTGTTAATCCACACACTTCCAATCATTCTTCCTCATACTCCTCAGTCTGAACTCTCATGCAACAAGTTCCCCACATCCACGGAGGCACTTTCTCACCAGTATCAGGGCAAGTAGAGCCTACTAAGATGGAACTCCCACCTGCTTCTGCTACCTCAAACATCTGTTGTCGAGTCATGGCTACCATGTAAGTTGGAGTTGGCTCTTCAACGCTTTGAATCGAACCATTTCTATACGATGGTGAGTTGGATAACCAGTCGATTTTGTATCGCATGAACAAAGCATCGCCAGCGAGTAGGTTGTAGTCATCAGGATTCATCGTGATGGATTTTCTTTCACCTGATTCATCTTCGGTGTAGGGAACCACAATGCCCCAGTCTTCAACTGTATGGGTGTTCCCATCATCAAGTAAGACTTCTCTATCACTGAGATACATTGGGTATGCGTTTTCAAGTGGTAGTTCTGCTAATGGTGTACCGTCATCAGTTGTCCATGAAGCGGCAACTGCTTGACGCTCTTGCATCTCTTGCCTGAACGCTTCTTCTGCTGATAAAGCAACATCAGTAATCATTGGGTTATCATCGAGCATGTCAATGTTCACTGATGCAAACAGCCCACTGATACTCTCATGATGTCTTATCGAATCAGCATGGTCTACTCTATGCTCAAGTTGCAGTGTTGTTTCATCTATCTTGCGATAGCGACATCCAGTTCCTTCAGGTCGCCATACTGCTTTAACAGCCATTTGATTAAAGTGTTCAAGCGCCCATACTTTCAATTCAGGTTCGTATTCTTTTGTCATAATTTCACATCCATATATCCAAGTTTATCTTTTGATTCTCGTAGAGGAGGAGTTTGTCACAGCATCGCACGACCAAGTAGTGGTGCTTCTCCATAATAAGAATCATGCCTTGCTTAAGGTCACCTTCGCATTCAGGACACACTTCGTATATCCCTTCGCTTGATAGTATGACACCTAAGACCCACTCCTCACCCCTCCCATCGGGGAGTTGTAATTGAACATGTCGGAGGTCACACTTGTGACCATCGGGTAATATCCACATACCATCAGGAGTGATGGCCGAGGGCTTCAACTGAGCATGTTTGTATTTGTCATCGCTCACCATCAGCAACCCTCACTCATCTGATACTGGAATATCTGTGACAATGTATGCTGGTTTGCGCTCAAAGTTAGGCTTGTGCTCATCGAGTACAGCATCAGAGGCGTGTCTCCACATACCGATAACCTGTTGTGGCGATAGATAATCGTCAGGGTCTACACTCCCAAGCATAGTTATGTCGATGGTAAAGGAACGGATAGACCATTCACCGTCGTCATTCTTCTCAAGACCTTGATGTGTCCGTTGTCTGAAATGACCACTGTTGTCGATGTGAGCCTGAGCAACAGCACTCATAAAGTCGATACACTGTTGCTTGGTAGAGAAGCGAAGGTTGCTCATGATAGAACTCGCACTCCAGTCTGATGGCTCCTTACGACCAACAACGTAGTCCTTGATTTCTTCAATCGGCTTCCATACGAAGTCGGCAATCTCGTGACCGAATGAGGTTCGGGAACGAACCTTGCAGTATTTCCAACCGTTCTCAGTGTCACCTGCTTTACGGTTCTTACTGCTTGTGTTCTTGACATAGGCACTCATCTCAGCGAGCCAACCCCAGTCAGACCAAGCGTGCTGAGAGTTTTTACCACGACCAGACTTAGAGACGATGTTGTCATTACGCTTAAGCATACGAGCCAACGACTCACGGATAGACTTGATGACATCTGCTTCAGGGACAGCCTGAGCCATACCACGTCGCATCTCATCCCATGCAACGACGTTCTTGGCATCCATGTATGATGCAGTAGTAGACCACTGGTGGTAATTATCACCAGCACTACATGGAGCACGTCGCCATGCAGTGATGAAGTCAGAAGTAGTTGCATCGGGGTCTGACTTTCGTCTCATAGCCCATATCCGACTGGTCGGGTTATCGTGGTGTCTACAGGTCTTGTCATCTATAGCCTTCCATGCACACTCGCCTCTTGTATGTGAGACATTTTTGCATATGGTTTTGTGTATGTAGTCCTTATGTAATGCAATGTCGCCAAAGAAATCTTGTAACGCATCTAAAAGTTCATCGAAGTAGGAGTCAGACATCAAGACAACATGTGTAAAGTTCTGTTGCTGTTGTGTACGAATCACCCCATACTTTTGTTTGAGTGCATTAACGTCGTGACCCAACTCAGTGAGTTTCTCTGTGTTGATTTCAAGCCACACCCTGAGAGCCGTCGAGCCCCAATTAGTTTTGAAGTATAGGCTACCGTTACTCCCTATCGTGGGAACGCCGAGCGTGTGATTGTAGCCCAAGATTTCATCTTCGCCACATGAACTGACAGATGGAGTTGGAACTTCACCGTAGCCAACTTTACCAGTCATCATAACAGCGGCGGCACGAGTGTGAGTGTTTACCATATCACTCCACGTTAGACCTACATTCGGGCCAGCCTTCATGAGTGTGTAAGCAACTGCCGCATCCATAGGCCAGCACTTACCAATTGCATTCTTTGTTCTACCAACAGCGTGGTCTACGATAATCGCTTCTTCGCTGAAGTCTACGTTGTTCTCAACAATACCTGCTTTCGCAAAGGTATTCCATGTCTGCCATCCATTCCATTCTCCACTCATATAATCAACTCCTGTATATTGTTTTTCTTTTCTATCGTTTCCTTGCTCATTGGAATCTTAACATGGGGGACAGTTTTGCATCCCTTCTGAATAACCTCGTCGGCTTGGAATATATCACTCAAGTCACATCTTGGCATTATCTCTCGCTGTGTCCAAAGGTGAAGGTTGTTGAAGATAGGTTTGACTGAATCCTTGACTGAGCATAAAACTACATCCCAATTCTTCAACGAATCTCTCTTCTTCATGGCTTCGACCATCATATCAAAGTAAGTATGTGCTGGGTCATTCTTGTATATCTGTTGGACAGACATCGTACCATCAAGATGGTAGATTGTCGTATTAGTTGCTGAAGCATAGCGGAAATTCTGTAGCATGAAAATCACACCAGTTTTGTTGTTTTTGTAGCCCAAGAAACGAGCGTTCACGTCATCACCCAAATCATTACCTTCGTAGTAGAGTGTAGCGGCATTCCACGCTTTGTGTTTACCACTGGTTCCGTATCTAAAACACTCTATCAGTTCATCATTCGTCACAGGGGTATCGCTACTCCCAGTTATCTTTACATCTTCTCTCATATTTTTCATTCTCCTTGTTGTTTCTATTCTTACTGTTGCTTTATATATCAACTATTTTCAGTTCATCGGTTTTCATTGTAATCTCGTGCGAGGTCATACGTGTCATGCATAGACCTTATGCATTCTATACACCATCCGTCTCCGTTCGGAGCGTCATGTAGCATATCCGTGTGCTCTCCGCATCCCTCACACTGAGGACACTCCATACAAACACCATCGTTTTCGTTATCATACGGCATCTCGCAACACTCGCATTCTTTGAATCCGTACATCTCATAGACATACTGTAGTTTCTCTTTGAGTAGTCTCAGTTCCTTGCTTTCGCTCATATCAGTTACACTCCTTAGTGACTATCATATTCTCATGCGAGGGAAACGTCATCCCCTACGCCTACATCCATCATCACATCAAGAAACGATGGGGCTTCGCCCTCTACACCTAACGCATCCATCGTACTCTTGATGAACTCATCGAACTGATTTACCTCATTCATACTCAGTGCTAATGCTGGTGGATAGAGTTGAGTCAAGTCCCACTCATAATCTTCAGCGTGTGAATTAGCATAAGCAACAAAGTCAGGTGTTGTCTTTGTTGAACCAGTGAGCATAGGCTTGACTCCCGTGACATGAATGTATGCCTTCGCTGGGTCAGCACTCAACCCCATTTCCATACAGTTGAGCGCATCGACAGAAAGGTTGTGCGTACTGGCGAGTTCCTGATACACCAATTCCCAAGCAATACCATCTACGGCTTCGCAATCTGTTGATAACTTTTGATGGTATGTCAGCCATGTAAGGTGAGTGCTCGCTGTGTCCTGTGCTCGGCACGATGAATCGGATAGTGCTTTCTTGCGTAGCGCTAAGTAAGTTACCACTGACTCAGGTAACGGAAGTAAGAAGCCGTGTATGCTTGGTGAATATCCCAAGCCATGTTCAGCCATCGCTTCCATATCTTCAGCGAGTTGTACTGACATGTCTGTGTAAATCTGTGGATGTGTCATGTTCAGGCACTCCTGAGTATCTTCTTGAAATCTTTGAGTGTGTCGTTCCACATCTCAATGACTTGTTGGATTTGTTTCACAACTGCACCGTCGTATAAGTCATTGAGTATGTCAGGGTAGTGCTCTTGTAAAGTCTCACGAGTAATCTCCCCAGCACCATGCCAGTGATGGTTGTATGCAATCGCATCCAGCGTTCCCATGTCTACCATGTTCATTCCTCCTCGCCAGTCGAGTAGACATCGCCACTCTCAATCACAAGACCTGATGATGTGTTCTTCACGAATGTGATAAGTGTACCCACTGCTGTCGAGTCATCCTTGACATCGAGCATAGCCCCACTTGGATGATTCAACTCTGTACCTTTGATGAGTAGTTGCACTGTACCTTGTTGTTCCACATAGGAGATAACCTCCAATGGTGCATAGAGAACAGAGCCACTTGCTGGACTCGGTAGTGTAGGTGGTTGTTCTGATAACCACTCTGTTAGTTCAACTGGTGCTCGTAGTTCAAGTGCAATACCATACTTACGATTCACTGTTGGTTCACCCACACCCTGAATGTGTATTCGGTTACTATCGAACTGCGTTCTTACTTGTAGTCTTGCTTCGCCATAATCTTCTGTCATACTATTACCTCTTATTGTTCCTTTATATATCAACCAACAATCAGATGAAGTCTCCCAGTCCATCGAAGTCAGACCCACGCTCATCCAAGTAGTCATCAAGACTCTTGTGTGAGATTCGTAAGCGAGACTCCTCTTGCTTGCGCTTCAGTTCCTTATTGTTGAGTTGTTTCTTATTCTTCGCAGGGTAGTTCTTGCCTTTGCCTTTGCCTTTGCCTTTGCCTTTGCCCTTCTTGTCTTTGGCTCGCTTGGTTTGCTCTGCCTTCTTGAGTAGAGCAGTGCGTTCAGCATCACGAGAGTGCCATGTCTCTACGTTCATGAACTCAGGTAGGTAGAACTTCTTGGACTTCTTACAATGAACCATACCATCACGAGTCTTGACACTGGCTTCTTCAGCGGCACAGACAACACAGTGTCCATCATCATGCATACCAAAGTGAGACACAGTGTTGTCACACTTAGGACAGATGCCTGACATATCATACAGTGCATCGGTGGACAGCATCATCTCAGGCGCTCCACAGTTGTTACACTGTTGAGGTACTGAGTCATCAATGTGAGTCCACTCAGGTGTACTGCATATACCACAAGAGTACAATGACCATGTGGATGGGAAACCATCTCCGTCATCGTAATCATCTTCATCAGCAAACCAGTAGTCAGCCTTCGGTTGATTCTCCTTCTTGCCATTCTTCTTCATGGGGTAGTCAGATGTATCAGTGAATGTGAAGTTGTTCTTCTTCTTGAACGAAGCGAAGAGTGGCTTGCCTTCAGGTAACTGTAAGACTTCAGCGATGTAAGTCTGTTGTGACTTACCCTCAACAGCATGGTGACAATAGATGTCACGAACATACTCAACGAGTGATGCAGTGTCAGGTTGCTTGAGGCAAGTAGGGTCACCCATGAGGTAACCGAGTATACATAGTTGCACACCAGTACGACCATGACCACCAACACATTGAGTAGAGACTGTCTTGATACCCAACCGCTTGATGTCGGCAACGAGTGCCAACCAAAACTCACGGTGAACATCTTGAGGGATAGAGAAGTCAGGCCAGTCAATGCTGATAATCATTGGAGTGTCACCACCAACGTAGCCTTGACAAGTCCAACCATCAGGCACAACAGTGGCACGAGGATTGTCCATCACCTGTGCTGGGCCGATGGCGAGGTCGGGTAGTGGTGACATACGATGCCACCCACCGTCACGACTGTGACCACCAGCATGTATTGCTACACCATCTATCTCAAACACAACTGGGTTACCAGTGTGACATCCAACTTTGTTTCCATATCCTTTCATCCAATTCATTCTTTCACATCCTTACTGTTCTCGTCCTGATACTTAGCCATGTCAGCAAGGAACTGTTCCACACCATCACCTTGCTTGGCAAGATACTTACTTAGTATCTGCATCATATCAGGAGAGTCAGGGTCAGAAGTGTCAATGGCTTCATACAAGTCAGAGAACTGTTCAGGTGTAGGGGAGAACTCTTTGGCCTTGATGGAAAGAATCTGCTCCTTCACACTCAACCGAGTCTCACCTTGAGAGCCGACGAGCCACACATCAACAGGTGGTGTCGCAATCATAAGGGAAGCACTGTGCTCATCGAACAACGCTTTGAGTGAAGATAGATGGGTGGCTGGAATCTCTTGAGGATTGTTAGCCGCCCACTGTAAGTGTGCCGCACAACTCTCACAAGTTGATACACCGCACATGATGAAGTCCTTGTTCTGTGGAGAGTTGTGGCTACCCTTGTCACCGTGTCTCCAGTTGGCAGGTAGCACAGCCATGATTTCTCGTAGAGCAGTATGTACATTCTTGCTTGAAGCCATAGGAGTCTTACGCCAGTAGGCTGGAGTCTTCTTCTCAACGTAGTCAAGTATGTCACTCCAATCATTCTCAGGTGGAGAGGCTACTTCAAATTCAGCACGAACATTAGCGAGGTCATCATCAAGGAACTCACGAGCCATCTCAAAGACGGAGGCCATAGCATCCATGTCTCGACGTGGGTTGAAGCCAGCAGTACCAGCATCAAAGGCATACTTGCTTAGCCACTTGTTGAACAGTGAACCGTTGTTGTGAACGGCGTTCTCCGCTTTGTTCACGACTGTGATGAGTTCACCCAATGTTGCTTCATTAGCATCAGCAGTGAATGCTTGTAGAGCATCACATACTTCAGCACCCATCAACATAGAGTCTCCCCACTTGACACCACCGTAGGATGAAGACCATCCTTTGCGGTAGTGCTTGTTCAGGAAGCGAAGCATCTTAGCCGAGTCACCCCAGTCGAGTTCAAGATGACCGATGGCCGCATAGTAGTGACCACGAGTAGTATCAAGGTGTGGTGTGTTGTTCAATTTCTTCCACACATCTGAACCAATACAGGCCGTCATGGTAGCGAACAACTCAGCATTAGCATTGGTCTTGAGTCCACGAGCATGGCGCATCTCACCAAGACCAAGAGCGAGCATGGCTTTAGGTAACCAAGCACAGAACATACCAGCAAGGTATGCTACATCTTGTGGCTTGCTCATAGGTAGACTGACCCACTGGTGGAAGAAGGTTGAGAACCAACCTTGTTGCTTACGCCAGTAGAGGTTACCATCCTTGAGTCCACGAGAGAAGTCAGCAAGGTAAGCATGAGGTGCATAGGGCTTAGGCTCAAAGTTACCATCGTTGTCGAGGACAACCCAACCAGCAGACGCCTCAACCCAGCGGTCACCTACAGAGACAGAGGGAGTGATAGCATAGGGGACACCGACACCACGACAGTGAGCATAGATGTGAGAGAGACGATTACCAGCAGGTTCTACAACCATGTAACCTTCAGGACACTTCTCCTTGGTGATGTTCTCTTCAAGCCATGCGACTTCTTCAAGCCCACTCATGATGATGAAGTCTTGGATGACTACCTCACCTTGCGGAACCATACCGATAGTATCAACACCTTCAGGTGGAGGCATGACTGGAGTGTGAGAAGGAGCACCACGAATCTGTGTGAGAGAGTGATGCACAGAGGGTAAGTCCATGACACCACGATTGCGGTTGGACTCAGCGAGGTTGAAGACGAACTCAAGTTCGTGGTGAGTAGGAGCATAAGACAGTGCGTTCATAATCATGTTGTCCTTGTCGAACTCATCAACTCGTAGAGGGAAAGCGAGGTTGAAGCCATGACCAGCAGTGACACCATCGTGTCCTACTCCCATGATGTTGTAGCCTTGAAACATGACTGGGACTTCAAGCCCCTTGTCATTGGTAGTCATGATGGTCTTGCCAGTATCATCTACTTCAGGATGAGACAGAGCCATGACAGAGGATGAGGATGCATCAATGAATGGCATGAGAAGCATACAACCATCAGGGTCTTCACTCTTCATGATGCTAACAAGACGACCAAAGTTAGAGACGAGGGAGAGTTCGTCATCACAACGAATGGATTCAATCACACCATGACGAGGAGACTCAGGGCAAGTTCTCAAGAAGCATGGGTAGCCAATGATTGTACCTGCTGATACCAAGTGAAGTGGTGTGTCAGTCAGATGGATAGCCACCATGTCAAGTGGTCGCCAGTCTTTAGGGATGGCGTAGTTAGTATGTGCTGAGCGATGAGTGAACAGAGCCTTTGCCTTCTGTGACTTCATGGCCTTCAGCCTATCGCTACTGTTCAGTTGTTCTAATGTTAGGTTCTCCGTCATAGTATCATTCCTCTTGGTTTGTATTCTGTATTCTTACTGTTGCTTTATATATCAACATCATTCAGTTGATTGGTTTTCATTCTCTTCTTTCTGTGCAGGTGAGTAACTAATTGTGCCAACACTCATGTCACCAATGACATAGCGTTTGTACGGTTTGCGGTCTGTAGTACGACTCCACTCGACTGTGATTGTAGGCATCACTCGTTCAGGATGGAGTGCTGACTCAGAGTAGGTTCTCTCCAAGTGATGTGTCCACTCTATATTGATACGAGGACTTCTGTGTGCGGACTCCATCATCCTGTTGAGCCATTCGTAAACGAACTTTCTTGCATCTAAGAAGTTGTCAAAGACTCTTAACTTTGTGTCGTTTTCTCTCCACGTTGCTGTTGATGTAGGTCTACGCTCTTGTATCATCTTCAAGAGCACGAGGCTCTTTGTTCCATCAGGGTTGTCAATCATGCTATCACCATTCTTAATGTTGCTTTATATATCAACTCGTGAAATACTATAGACTGCATGGGAGTCACTCCTCCTCGACATAGTTATCTTTGGTGTACTGAGTGTGAGATGGTAGACGATAGTTTGGTCTTGTTGCATCGACGCTTGAGTAAGCAACGAACATTCCTTTGTTGTCTTGACGTAGCATATCACCTGCTTTAATTTGAGGTAGCCTGTGAGATTCAGTCACCTGCCAAAGTGATTGCCTACCTGTCTTACCGAGATACTCAGCGATGAGCCATTGGTTCTGCCCGACTGTAATTCTGTATGTCATTTTACCAACCCCACTCTTGTGTATTGTGAACCCGCAGTGTTACACGGATAACCACATGGAGAGTGTGTGTATTCAGCATCCAAGAATCCTTTACTACATTGATGTTCGCAGTTGGGGCATTTGTATGCTGTGTTCTTTGGTTCGTCAGTCATGTCACCACTTCCTCACATTGAATACTTCTTTCATACCCAGTCGATGACCAACTCTGACACGGAAGTTATTGATGTGGCAGAATACTGCATGGCGTAAGTGTCCACTTACATTACCCTCTTTGTCTTCACCCAACTCCTGATAGCGTTCAACTGTTCGTTGAGCCTCTGTGACATCGTTGAGGATGTCTATTAACTGAGCGTGTGCTGAGTTCGTAAAGCCAACATCATGTAGGTCTTGTATTCTTTGTTGGTCGGCCTTCACAATAGCATCAGTGTTCTCGTTGAACCAAGTCATGTGTGCCTTGACTCCAGCGATGATGTTCTCTTCGTCTGCTCCCCATGTATTGTCTTCAGTCATTCTAATTCCTCCGTATGATTGGTAGTGAGTGGAGTGTCATCCAGTCCAACGATAATATCTGTGTCGTCATTGAGCAACTTGTCGATAGCATAGGCATGGTTGCGAGCATCAGCCAAAGTATCAATGATAACACTTGGCGCACCTGCTTGTGAGTTCATCTCAAGACCACGCTCAAGTGTATTGATAACACATTCCAATGCATCAATGAAGTTTATCTCGCTCACAGTATCTCCTCCTCTACAGTATCATCTTGTGGAGTAGTAAGTGCAGGGTCACGAACAGCAATCCATTCACCATTCCACTGCACATCATTGAGATACCATATATAGTCACGTTGGTAAATACTTACATGGGGTAGTGCGTTGAGTCTGTCTTTGGTTGTAACTGATTGATGGTCACCATCACTGATGGATAGTGTACCATCGTTGCTGTGTTCAGCGATGGTGTTTCCAAAGAGTTGTAAATATGCAGCCCCCGAAGGGTCTACTGTTACTCTTGTGTTGCTTCGCTCGAAGTTTCTACGATTCATCAGTGCATCTGATGCATCAATACTTATCTTTCTTATTCTCATCTTTCTCATTCTTCTTCCTCTCCTGTCGTATCAATTAACTCAGCGTCTGATTCAACGAATGCAGTATCGTTCTCGTTGAACCATTCGATTGTAGGTATCTCTGCTTTCTCTAATGCTTCTTCAAGACTTGTAGCAGTCACTTCAACATCAATGAACTTGCTAAAGTAGTGACGCACCACATATGTATTCTTATCTTCTTCATTCGTCGTCATAGTATCATTCCTCTTGTGTGTTTTCTTACTGTTGCTTTATATATCAACTTCATTCTTCTTCTTGTTTCTTCTGTGCTTGAGGCGTGTTACCTCTCATGCATTCAGCGCAACGTCTAAACCCAGCAGGTGTAGGCTTGTCACATCCTCGTTGGTGACATGAGTTCATTGTGAATCTCAAACCCTCACCTCCTCGCAGTCACAGTTGCACACCCAAGTATTATTCTTGAGAGTATAAGAACAAGGCATGTCACATGCAGGGCAAGCACCGAAGTAATGCATCAAGCCTTCACCCCCAAGTCTCGTAGCATGTCAGCAGGTATGTCACCAGCATCCACCATTGATTGTAGCAGTGCCTTAGCAATACCCTTTCGCTCCACTGCATCTCCGCCATCAAGGATGGACTGAATGACAGCACGCTTCTCTTCGACAACTGCATTGAACTTCTCATCAATGGTTCCCTTGACTGAGAGGTAGACAGCGTGAACAGTCTCAGCGTCTTGACCGATACGATTCACACGGTCTTCGGCTTGCTCCTCCCATGCAGGTGACCACTCACGCTCAATGAATACCACAGTGTCAGCACGAGTCAGGGTCAAGCCCTCCTTCGCTGCGACAGTAGAACAAATCATAACATCAATGTCACCACGCTGGAAAGCATCGACTCTCTCTTGCCTCTTCTCAGCGGCAACTGAACCAGTGATGAGTCCGAGTCTAAACTCACCCTTGAGTTCATCAACCAACCCATCTACTACATCCTTGTGATGTGCAAAGATAATGGTAGGCTTACCAGTGACCTCACGATACTCACGAACCCAGTTAGCAGTAGCAGTAATCTTGAGTACACCACAGTGGTGTCGTAGTTCAGTGAGCATGTTCAAGACAAAGCCAGCAGGGATATGACCAGCGGTTTTATGCATGTGATATTCATTCAACCATGAGGCTTGAGCATTCTTGTAGGTCTTCATCTCCTTCGGAGTAGGTACGACATCAACGACCTGACGAATCTTGTCAGGTAACTCATCCATGACCTCCTTCTTGAGCCGACGAATGGTGAAGGTCTTGGTTCGCTCATGCAACTCAGCCTCGTTGGATGAACCTTTGAAGTCCCAACCGTAACCAGTGTGGTGAGCATCACAGTATTGTTTCCCGTATGCAAAGAAGTTACCGAACTCAACAGGTCGAAGCAGGTTCAGTGTAGTGAAGAACTCAATGGGTCTGTTAGTGATGGCAGTGCCTGACAAACAGATGATGTCCTTGCTTGTGTTGGCTAAAGCAAGTGAGGCTTGAGTACGCTGAGCCTTACTGTTCTTGAGGTAGTGTGACTCATCGAAGATGACGATGTTGAACCCAGCATCTTCAAGCGCAAGTTGTTGCTTCTTCATGAGGTCATAGTTGATGACGACAACATCAGTGTCAGGTATGTCCGACTTACCATTCTTCACTGCCTCAACAGTGAGGTTGGGTAGCCATGTAGTGAACTCCTTGACCCAGTTATACTTGACATTGGCTGGTGCAACAACGAGGACTGGATGATTCTCAGGATGGAGTGCGGCATAAGACAAGGCTTGGATAGTCTTACCCACACCCATGTCATCACCAATCAAAGCACGACCACCAGCCAGTTCGACAAAGCGAACACCAACGTACTGGAATGGGTACAACTCACGACCTTCAGGAAATTGCTCGGCTAAACGAACACGCATGTCCTCAATCTTATCATCGTCATGCAGTGATGCGGCACTGGACAAAGCAATACGTTCAGCCTGAGACTCAAGCACCTTGTCCATACCACTGACTGAAGAGATAGCATCGGCAAGTGGTTGATAGATACCATCGAGTCTACCCTTGAGGAATGCTCCTTGAGATAGTGGTACTCGCCATGCCTTGTTCCTTGCATCCCACTTACGACCCATGACTCCTTTGACAATACTCAAGACCTTAACTCGCAGGTCAGTGTCCTGAATCCACGGCCACTTGAGTACAAGGACATCAGACTGAATGGTAGCGGAGACATTCTTATCTGTCTCAGTCTTGCTGGTGTCAGGAGTTGGTGCTTTGGTAGCAAGGGCAGTGAGTTGGTCAGCGATGAAGCCATGCTTCACGAAGATAACCACAGCCTTGTTGAGTAGTTCCGCTGTGTATGTGATAGACCAAAACTCTCCGTTCCATTTGATAGCAGGGAAGCCAAGTGAAGACTTGAGTTCATCCTTGACGGCGGCGTGGCGAGGGAATCTAAGTGAGACACGACGAGACTTCTTCGGCCAACGTCGCTGTCTATCGTTCTTGCCATACCATACATCTTCGTAGACCTCAGCCTTGACTGTCTTGTAAGCACGTACTTGTTCTTCACCAACGATGAAGGAAGCAAGTGTCTCCTCGTACAACTGTTTGAGTTCTTCATTCATATCAATGTCAGGCTCAGCGAACTTCAAATTGTATTCCATGACCATGTTCCTGACCTCTTCATCGAAGGTCAAAGCATAGGCAAGGTTGGATGGCTTCTCGCCTGAGTCCTTGAAGAACTTGTGAAGACGAGAGGCCAACTTGGATTGGTATGCTGACTTGGCCTTCGCCTTCACACCAGTCTCGCTCATGTCCTTGAGGAAGGACTGAACATCAACATGAGGAGGGATGCCACACATCTCCATGAGGTGAGGGATTTGTGTCCGACTGTATTTGTAGAAGCGCTCCGATGCTTCTTGATACATAGTCTCAGGTATGTCCTTGTCGTTCTGTAAGAACCACGACATCTCCTTGAAGAACGGAGCATCACCTGCGTTCGGACCGATGTTATCCAACTCACCATCTACGTGAACTGCATTGAACTGTTTGATGAGTTCACTCATCACTGATTTCGTTACTAACTTCTTGCTTTTGTTTACCATTGTATTCACCTTCATCTATTATGTTCCTTTATATATCAACCCTCACTCTTCCGAGTCCTCTTGTTCTATGAGCATGTAAGCCAGTTGGATTAAGAGCATCATAGCCATGCCAGTCTTGGCCTTGCTCATGCCTTTACTAACACCGTACTCTCTCTTGACAATTGCTGAGGCGGCTGGTTGCTTGTTCGTCAGACGAATGCCTTGTTGCTCAAGTTCCATACCACGCAACAGCATACTGAACCTGATACCGATGGTAGGTATGGTACGAATCTCATGTGCTATCTTACGCACCGCAACACCGACACCAGTAGTACCATCTTGCATGGCTTGTGAGAGAATGAACTCCTTGCCATCCAGTTCACTGGTGACACAGTAGCCATCGTGACCATCGGAAAAGATACTCAGTCTCGACATCAAGCATCAACTCCTTCGTCACCATCGTTGAACTCATACATGAGTACGTCAGTCACTGCATCCCACTCGGCTCTTATCTGAACCACTGGAGCACAGTCATCAACAGAGACTGGCTGAGGCTCAGGCTTTGTGAACGCCCACTCAGGTATCTCAATCACTTCATCAACATACACAGCACTTGAAGGTATGAGAATCATCTCGTCTTCTTCATCGAAGCATGACATGTGACACACCACTTGAGCAGTCATTGTCTCAGTGTCAATCACATCAACCCAACCAGTAGGAGAAGGGTGAGGCTCGCCACACCCTAAACAACACATCATCTCTTCATCATTCTCAATGGTTACATTTTCGGTTTCCATAGGATGGTTTGGAAGTGTTGCTTTATATATCAACCAAAGTCAGTTGGCTGATTAGTTTCAAGACTAACGCACTTGCGTACTACATGTAAGTCTTCACTTACTCAAGGTTACAGAACTTACACTCGATGGTATGCTCATCGTTGTAGTGTAGTTTGTTTGCCTCTACATGATGGTGTAGTTCTGTGCCTTCATCCCACAATCCATTAGCCGCACACCCACACCTACAGAAGTTTACGAGTAAGCCTTCAAGATATGTGTAGTCCATCCATGCATTGAGTAAGACTGAATGAATCGCCTTCGCTAACTCTGTCTGTTCTTCACTGGCATACGCTTCTACAATCTTGTACGCCTCATCTTTATTCATCTCGCATTCGTCTGTTGTGTTACTCATAAACCATGCTACTGCGAGGCAGTGTTAAGGTGATTGGTCAATTGACCAAAGGCGTAGGCAAGGAGTCTGACTTGTCCGACTTGTCTTGTGTCTTGTTTAGACTAAGATATATTCTCATATTGTATTGTATAATGTATGTATAATACAACGGACAACCAATACAACAGACTACACTTTCTCTACCGTGTCTACACGTTAGATGTCTATGCAAATCACACGTCTTATGCGTATACTATAGGGGCGAGTCAAAAAGCATGGCTGAATCAGGGCAACCGAATGGTGGGTGCGAGGTATATATCAGGAGGATTAGGGAGTGCGCCTCTCTCGTAGTCGAGACGTATTGAAAATGAATGAGAGGTCACGGGAGTTACCACCCGTATGGATAGGATGGAACGACAGGGGTATCGCATCCCCCGCCGAAGGCGGGGCAAGACGGCGCTTAGCCGTCTCCGAGCGAAGCGAGCGACTGGGCTGGCGTGCGTAACAAGGCCAAAAAGCCAAAAAAAAAGCCCCCTCCAGCGCCTGAACGCTGGAGGGGGCGGCTACCGTTGCACACAGTACAACGGCTTACGACAAACGGACTACTGCGAGCCTACTCAGAGGTTTGAGAGGGCGGCGACAAGTGCAGTGAGTTTGCTCTTGTTCATCTTCTGAGCAGATGACTTGGCGATTCCGAGGGCGACCACTTGCTTCACGAGGTCGGCCTTGCTGACCTTGCTGGAAACGCTGGACTGCTTAGCCACTGGAGCAGGGGCAGAGGTAGACGTTGCCTGAGCATCACGGTTCTCCTGAGCAGTAGGCGCTTCAAGGGAACCTTGGCGTACATGGGAGAGTGCCATGTCCTTGAGTTCGCCCTTGTTCGCTTGCTTGCTCCAGTTGTCGCCAACTGTGGAACGTAGGTAAGCGCCGATGGCCTTCTTGCGACTTGGGAACTCTCGATGTTCACCAGCACGCTCGTGAGTTTCAGCGAAGACGACACCATCAGCGAACCAGTGAGTACCAGCGGTGACGGCATCAGCGACACGCTGAGCCTTGCGAGCGCTCTTGAGAGTACGACGGAACTGGTTGAGTTGCTTGACCACAATCAACTTGCTCACATTCGAGTACACGGACTCAGCGACAAACGCTTTACCGAGAGCCTTGCGACCCATCTTCGATGGCTCACCCATGTCTTTGCAGTCGTGACGGTCAGCACACAACTCCAGAACATCAACAGCGAAAGCAGTTACGTCGGCAAGGGAGTACGTGACGGACTCCTTCGACAACGGCACACCTTGCGAGGCGTCGAGGACAAAGGTAGATGTGAGAGTGGTCTTGCGTGACTGCAAGAATGCTCCCACCTCCTTGAGTGCAGGGGTCACTACGACCTCCCACTTGGGGTTGGCTGGGCTTTGGGCTACGGGGTTTTGCATGTTTGACATAACTTCTTCCTCCTTACGTACTTGCATACTGTTCCTTTATATATCAACATCAATGGATTGCTGGTTACGCATCAATCGCTACGTGCGAAGGAGGATGGCAAAGGCCATCCGTATGGGTGGG
>Ga0208793_1000022_pt1 | contig 106926 bp, 113 predicted proteins | sample 17_taG_FD_184092 | JGI IMG/M metagenome (GOLD analysis project Ga0208793, IMG submission 184092) | Marine viral communities from the Subarctic Pacific Ocean - 17_ETSP_OMZ_AT15314 metaG (SPAdes) (version 2) | ecosystem: Environmental > Aquatic > Marine > Oceanic | place: Pacific Ocean... | reverse complement strand
AGTGGCTGCAAACTTTTGACATTGATGATGATGATGATGAGTGGGAAGGCTTAGGTTCGCTTTTCAGTGCCGAAAACAAGCCTATGAACGCTCTTGAAATGTCGAAATGGTATCAGCGAACAGGAATCCGCAGAAACCCTGCCATCTTGGAAAGAGACTCGTTTCTTCGTGGTCGGGAAGAAAAATACCACCTTTGGTTCCACGAAAATGTAAAAGTTCGATTAACCGCTTCTGATTTCAATGACGATATGGCAGAAGGTGAAGCACCTTATATCAATTATGAAATAACTGTATCATATTACAAAGATGAGTCTGTATCAATTATTGATAACGAACCCTTTATACCTTTAGATTACTTGGAGGAAAGACTAACTGAAATCCAAAATAAAACATTCTTTACTGACAATACAGGTGTCAATGGGCCGAGAGGTGAAGTAGATTCGTGGGAACTTTACCCTTTTTCTGACACTAAACAAGTTGATGTTTTTGATACTGAAAGAGGTATCTTGATTAAATATCCTCTTTGGTTCATACCTGAAGAACCTTTCGATGGTATAGGTTCACTATTCTCATCCGAACAGGAGGTGCAATCATGACCCGTGAATGGCTTTTCCACAACAAAGGCTTAATGAATTGGTGGTTCACCGACGCTTGGGCTGAAGCAGTTCGCACAGGCTTAAAAGACCGATTACGCTATACAGGGTGGGTGGATAATTTCATGGGAACTTATTGGCCTATTGAAGGAAGACGGCGAGGAATAAATCGTGTAACCCCTCTCGGTCAAGGCACGACTCCAAACCCTTTCGGAACGCAATGGGATTCGGGAGATGCTGTAAAAGAACTAAAATTCATAAAACAATATATTGAGTGGTTCCTTGAAAATGTTAGCATCAGCCCTGCTCGGAAAACAGGAAAATACAATGATGCGGCTGGTTTCGACGCTCCGATTTACGAAATTACGGTGAGTTTAGATTACGCTCAAACTGCTTGGGCGAAAATGTTTGGAGGTTCAGCGTATAAACGGGCTCTTGAAGTTCCTCTTGAGTGGATATTCAAAACTAATTTAGATGCTCTTGGAGTCGGAAGTCGTGGTGAAACACTTGTTGATGAAATGGAAAAGGAATCTCAAACATCAGTCAGAAGTAGTTGGCCTTTAGGGAGTGACCAACGCTCTAATCTCCTAACTTACTCATATCTAACTATTGCCGTAGTAGGTAGTGAAAAAGACATCGCCTACCAAGTGGGTGATATGCAAGAGCCGTCACCCGCAGATGGTTTAGAGGGCAAAAGTAAAAAAGAATGGGTGCTTACTTTTACTCCGACAACCCACCGCCCTGCTCGTAAAACTAAAGCGTGGGATGCTTTCAACAAGTCCGAGGTGAAACCATGAGTTACGGAGTTTTCAATTGGTGGTGGGGTGAAGATGATGGGTTCCTTAAATGGTGGGACACATTAACCATCTTGAGCCTTTCATTACCTAAGATTGGAAGTTACGCTTACCTTGATAATGAGTTAAATCCTGATAAGCGTGATGCTGGAAGAAATTCGTCTTACATTTATGATAGTAGGCTATGTTCTTTGAATTCGGATTCTGCGACTATCCATAGAGAGTATGGAGCAACAGAATGGAATTGGTTAGTTAAGAACCATCCTAATGTTGCGAAGAATTTATTAAAGCAACCTTTTTTAATATATACGGGTGAAGTTCTTGATATTTACTATCCTGATGTATTAGGACTTACAGAAAAAGAATTCCGTAGACATTTTGTTTATTGGGATAATGTGGGTTGGTGGATTCTAAAAGACCCTCAATTAAACCGCCATGTAGGACGAATTTTGAAAATCAATTCTCCTAATTTTTACAATAAATTTGCTTTAGAGAGTAAGGGGATGATACCATGACCTTGAAAATCGCTTACGCTCTTTCAGGAGAGGGTAGAGGTCACACTATGCGAGCCTCGGCTCTCGGACAACGCCTCTTGGATTCAGGCTACGATGTATCATTCTTTTGTAGTGGAGATTCTACGGAACCTTTAACAGAACGCTTTGGAAAAGATAAGATTCACGATTTACCTACTCCAAGATTTAACTACAACGAGAAAGGCCAACTTCTTTTATGGAAAACTTCTAAAAATTTCATCAAATTTATGTTGGGTGAGCGTAAAAGAATTCTTCGATTATCTTCTATGTTGAAAAAAGAAGAATTCGATGTGGTTATTTCCGATTACGAGCCTTTAATGAGTCGTGCTGCTAATAATGCCAATATACCTTTAGTCAGTTTTGATTCACAAGGATTTGTAGATATTTGTGAAATACCTCCGAAGCATAAAGCCTTATCGTTACAAATAATTTTAGTTAATCGTTTGATTACTACTCATGCCGACCACAAAATAGTTTCTAAACCTGTTAAGTTAGCCGTTAGAAAACAATTAGGTTGTCTTGTTGGCCCTATGATTCGTGATTACCTTATCGGAAAAAAGTGGCGAGGCGGTGGAGGATTCGTTCTTTTATATTATCGCCCATCTGTTTCCAGCACTATTCATCAAGTTAGAGAGTGGGCGAAAAGACACGGTTGGAAATTAAAAGTTTATGGAAGACTTCGGCCTGAAGACCGTGCTATCCTCGACCATCCTGATGTTGAAGAATGTAAAATTTCAGAAAAGCATTTCATTGATGATATGATTCGCTCGGAGTTAGTTATTGGAACTTCAGGAACGCAAATGATAGGTGAACTTGCTTATTTGGGTGCGCCCGCAGTTCTGATACCCGAAGCAGGTCAAAAAGAACAATTGTTGAACGCTCAATTAGCCGCCGCCGATTTCCCTAATATCAATTATCTACCCCCTCATAAAGTTAATTTTGATTATCTTGAGGAAGTTTATCAAACTATTACGGGTCGGGGTGAACGCCATATTGAAAACGGCACAGATGCCGCTTTTGAATCCTTTGTAAAGTGGGCGGAAACTTTACCACGCAGGAGTAGATAATATGAGTTACGGATTGTTTAATTGGTGGTGGGGTGAAAAGGATTCTGCTAATTGGGATTGGTTACATGAAAGGTTAGATGAAATCGTAATTCGTGCGTCAGATAGTCATGAAAACTACAAGTTAGTGATGTTAAATGACAATAATTTCAACAACAACCCTAACCTTGTAATAGGTTGGTTGGATTTCCGTTTAGAGGCTCTTAAACTACCTAAATTTAATTTGAAATTCAATTCTAATGGTGATTTTAGTTTAAGAGCAATTCAAGAAATGCGTCAATGGTTTGAAGATAAAGGTTTTGCTGGTTTGCACGACGAAACCGTTTCATCTTTTATTCGCTTGTGGAGAAGATACCCTCGATTTTACGAGGAAACTATTAAAAAAGGCCAACCTTTTGTTTGGCTTCCTAACGCAACAGCAGCATTTATTTGGTGTGGTAAAAAGGAAGGCCCAACAGCGAGGCCAAAAATGACCTCTATATTCGCCCGCCTCGATGGTGAATTAGATGATTTAATTTGCATAGACCCTGAAGCCAACCGCATCATCTCGAAATACTTATCAGACCATTGGCCTAAAGCATTTGAAAAAGTAGCCATGTTTTCAAAAAGAATAATAGGGGAAGAGTCATGAGTTACGGCGTTTTCAATTGGTGGTGGGGTGAAGATACCGAAGATTCTGAATGGTCGTGGTTGATTGAACATTTAAGCGACATCGTAGATGATACAACTCCTAACCGACTTACACTTTCCACCACCCTTTCAATGATGAACATATTTACCGTTGTGCAAAATAACGATAGGATAGAAGCCGATTTGGGTTGGTTAGATTTCCGTTTCCTCCCACTCGCCTTCAGCACTATCTACAAAGTTGATACAGCCGCAGGTATCGCCAATATCGCTAATTGGATGGAACGGAACATCAGACTACCTTTAGATGTGGAAAGAAACTATGGCACAATATCACCTGATACCATTACCGCTTTCATTAAAATGTTGAAAACCCATAGACCGTTTTACGAGGAAAACATCAAAAAGGGCGAACCTTTTGTGTGGATTCCTAAAACGACAACAATGGCTCAGGAACTATGGTGGGGAATGGATGATGTTGAAGGCCGCATTCAAAATTATGCCGAATTTTATAACAAAATAGACCGTTTAATGGTTGATATTGGAGAGGGTTACATCTGCATCAATCCTGATGCCAACCGTATTATCACACACTTTTTAAGTGATAATTGGACGGCAGAATTTGAAACGGTAGCCGATACTGTGGATTGGAATTATCCTCAATGGTATCTTGACGGTTCACCACCTTATCCCCTTGCGAGGTAAGAGCAGTAGGATTTATACCTTAGTTGCCTTGAAAAAGGGATATGAACGCTCGTAAATTAGCCGTGGTTTTAGTGTGCCTTATGACTTCCTTGACAGGGTGTGTAGGGGAAGAAGCCGAAGAACAGCCTGAAATTATTGAATACACTTACGAAACCGAATCACGGATTTACGACCACAATTTCACCGAAGTCTTAGGCTCGGAGATAATGACGAGAGATTGGTGGCACTTCAACAATTCCACATCAGCGGTGGCCGATTTATCTTTTTCCTATCAAAAATCCCCTCTTTCTGATGGTTGGGTGAACATTTCACTTGTGGCTAATGATACTATGTTCTTTTACAGTAACACTTCCGATATGGGTGGTGATGATTTTAATAACATAACACAAGAACCGTTGGCTTCTAATTGGACTCTTACTATTCATGCTAAAGGTTCAGATTACACTTTTCAGCAAGGTGGGATGTTCCATGACCGATATTACCTCAATATGACGGTAGAATACTGTAACCAATCGTGGTGATTATAATGGTGGAGAAAACTTATCGAGCCCTACGCCACGATGTTGTCAGAAAAAGACAGCGTGATTCGAGTTCTGATACTCGACACCCTGATGAAAAAATCAACCAAATTCTTTTAGCCTTAGAAGGTAAGAAGGATTTGAAAATACTTGAATTGTTTGCAGGGACAGGAAATTGCACTAAAGAATATGCTAAATACGGTTCTGTTGTTGCTGTGGATAAAGTAGGTAAAGTTTATACAGAACTTGTAGACAACATGAAAAATTTAGAAAATGTCACTTGTGAGCGCAAAGATAGTTACTTGTATTTTCATGAGTTAATTTCACAAAAAAAGAAGTTTAATGTGGTTGATTTAGACCCTTACGGATTCCCCAATAGAATGTTCCCCGATATTTTTCTACTTATTGAAGATGGCTATTTATTTGTTACAGTTCCTAAACCTTATGTTAATATCCTTAATGGTATTACACAAGCCCATTTAATCAGTTACTATGGCAACCATAATCCTTCGGAACAGGAAGTAATTGAACGGATTGCACTGTGGGGCTTATGTCATTGGCGTGAGGCAACATTGGTAGAATCACAAGATTTAAAGTCTGTTTGGAGATTTTGTTTCCGTGTGAAAAAGGTAAAAGCGACTGAATATACAGGTGTTAGAAACAGGTGATAATATGAAAAACGAATGGCATTGGATGATAGTTCCTGAAACGGGGGAAGAGGAATGAGCGAAAAAATAGATAGACCTCTTAGTGAAAAAGTAATAGACTCTCTTATGGAGCAGAACCCCGAAGCCTTGCTTTGTGATGGCTTAAACGATGCTCTTATTGGGTGGTGCTTCCGAGCCACGAAACCCGAAGTAGCCGTTTATGACTACGATAAGTGCCTTGAAATTTTCATGGAGCGTGATGGTATGACTTACGAAGAAGCGATGGAGTTTTTACATTTCAATGTAATAGGGGCTTGGGTTGGTGAAAACACCCCTGTTTTCCAAGTTAATTGTGAGGAATTGTAATGTCTTATCAACCTTATACAGGTGAAGGTGATGTGGGGCAAGCCCATCAATCGTTAATGCGAGAAGAGTGGGCTTCAATTGAGAAAAAAACTTTAGATTTCAATCCTTCAGATTTAGTTCTTTCTGATGCTTTTATTAGACCTATTGAACGAAGAGATGCTAAACCTGTAATCGAGCAATATGAATACTTGAAATGTATGCCCGCAGTTTCTACGCACCATTTCGGCATCTATTTCAATACTCTTAAGGGTGAACGCTTAGGAGGGGTGTTAGTCTATGGCCCTGATTACGCCAAGAATCTCGGCCATTGGGACAAATACGGTTACACTGACAATATGCTTCTTTTATCAAGAGGTGTTTGCTTATGGTGGACTCCGCACAACACAGCATCTTATTTCATCAGTCGAGCCAACCGTTGGCTTCGAGATAATACCGATTTCCGTGTCATAACTGCTACTGTTGATGCTATGGCAGGAGAAGTTGGCACTATTTATCAGTCTTTGAATTGGGATTATGTTGGCTCTATGCGTCGAGCAAACCCTAATGTGAAAGCGAAATCTCGTTCACGGTTCGGAGTTATCATTGAGGGCAAACTTTACGGTTCAAGAGCGATTCGCTCTAAAATCGGCTCACAACGCAAAGCCGAGATTCTCAAACGGTGGCCTGATGCTCAGTTTGTCAAACAAAGAGAAAAAGATAGGTATTTTACCTATCTTGGAACTAAGAGGGAAAAGAAAGAACTTCGTAAATCTCTTGAACACTTATTTTCACCATACCCTAAAAGAGATATACTAACTCCTACTATTGTCAATGAGGCTTAAGTATGGGTTGGGAAACTTACGACCCTCTCCCTGATAAGCCAAGTTTTTTTTCCGTGGTTCTTACTCGTTTAGTTATGGCTGCCTGTGTAGTTTTCGGTTTCGTTTTGGTTTTCCTTGCTTGAATAACCTCTTATAGTCTTGCCGATACTTTTACAGTATGTCAAGCATTCCATATTACAGTATGTCAAGCATTCCATATTACTTAGAATATCACGATGCGGCCAATAATAGTCACAAATTCTACGCAGGATTAGGGACAAAGGTGTTGTATGGTAGAGTCGGAGCCGATGGAACTTTGAAAGGTTATTCTTCTCAAAAAGTTACCGACATGAGATACGAAAAACAGAAAAAGGGTTACAAGTCTGCACCCATGCCACAATATGTTGAAGATAGGTTAAGGGTGGAAAATGAAACACCTGTGAAGATGCCAAGAGCCGATATGGGTTGGTCAGATAATAGCGACATTAAGTGGAAAAAGGTCAAACCTGTAAAAGTTTCTGCAAATCAAGGGCTTTTGAATTGGTTTAGTAGCCTAAGTAGAACGGAATAAAAGAGGCGCACCCTCTTATAGTATCTCTCACAAGTAATAGATGGTGGTAAGATGTATCTTAAGGTTCAAATTCCTGCTCGCTTCTTAATCGTGCAAAGCGATACTGTTTCCGACCCCATAGAACTCGGAATTATAGGCACTAAGTCTACACAATTCACTCTTATGGAACTAAACTCTACGAATGCTCCGTGGGTTCAATATAGCAAGAATAAAGACCACATTTTTAAACCCGCCGATTACACCAATACTATGCCTTTATTCCGTTTTTCTGACAGTGCAGGAAATAAAAATAATAAGATAAGACCGAATAAGTTCCCTCGAAACTTCAACATGATTAAATTAAACTTTAATCCTTTGAACCCTGAAAAGATGTCTCCGAACAATATATTTAACGAAGCCAACCTTCCTGCAAGCGACTTACCCTCTAATTTTAAAGATTCTGCATTAAATCTTGAGTTATTTCAACAGCAAGATGGTAATGCTTTACTTGATAATTATCTTGATGTTAAATTAAAAGGTGCTGAAGCATTCATGGATTGGGTTAGCGGTCAAGATGATATGTTTGGTTTTCAAAACTCAGGAGTGCTTAGAAAGAATGATTCTAATTTAAATGCTTCAAGAGGTGGTCTTGTGTGGTCAAACGCACACTTATGGCATGATGATTATCTGAATCTCGAAGGCAGGAAATTTATGCCGTCAATTATGCGGCCTGTGGAGTTTAACGACTATGCGTTTTCCGATAAAAATAACTCAGGATATGGATTATTGTCTTTCAATGAAAACGCCTTAGATGTTAATTTCCAACAGCGTATGATTGCAGACGCACCTTACAATCTTTCTACTGTTAAGTTCAACACAACACAGACACACCCTGTTGGTTTGTTGTATCGTTATCAATCTGCAATTAACGAAGATGCAGATAAATTACGGGTGGCAAGTAGTGGTTACAGAAGATACACAGAATTTAAACCACCTCTATTGGATTGGGAAGGCTTAGGCTACCCTCGTTTATCCCAAACTAAATCGAGTTCGGAACTTCGTCGAAAACCTATCCAAATTACATTTACAAAAAATAGACGATGGATAATGAAGCCTTCTTTAGCGGAAGCCACGGAAGAACAATTCGCTTCTGAAATTTTCAGTATTAAAAAATTATTCCACTCCAATGACAAAGAGTTTTCTACCTTTGATAAGACTTTGTTAGATTCTACTTCTCGCCTTCGCTCTACAAAGTGTTACGGTCTTACTGATTTCAAAAGAAAATACTATCATAATCCTGAAACTTCTGTGGTTATAGATGAAGATAACATTTGGTATGAGACAAGTAAGATAGAGCCTAAAGAGAACCTTGAAATTCACACTTACGGTTATGCTCAATACGGCTATGGTTTAGAGTATAAAATGACAAGAACTGAGGGGTTGCACCTCGACCCCAATCAGGGATTTGATTATGGTGGAAGAACAAGATATTATGATACTGCCAAAGGTAAAAAGATAAATGCTGAACCTTATTGGGTGAGAGATAATTACCGTAATGAGAAACCTCCTTCCGATGTCATAGGTGTGAACCCTTCTAATGGAGAGTATGACAGAATGAGATTCATTAAAGATTCAGGAGAACTACGCTACATAAGAAACTCTCCACAAATTCTTACTCCAATGACCATAGAGACTGAAATGAAAGAGCAAAAAGCCCGTAACTTAATCACATCCTACGAGATAGGCGTTGGTGGCGAGATACCTACTTCTACTTCACCTCATTGGTCTGCATGGAAAACAAGTGTGACTAATGTTAAAGGAGTTAAATTCAAGAGTGATAATTTCTTTAAGATTTTCGATTACCAAACTTGTTTCCATAATAATCTGACACATGATAATGAGCATCGTCACATATCTCAAGAAATCGAGAACTTAAATTATACTATATATGGGATGCACCGACTGAACCCTAACAAACTTATCAAAAAATGGTGGAAGAAACAAGTAAAAGATGGTAAAATAGACGCACAAAAAGACATTCCATTATACAACATTAAAGTCGAAGATGTCCGATTTAGTGAAGGTAAAAAGAAAATGAATGGGTTTAAAATAACTTACACCATACCTTATTTTCATTTTGTCGCCTTCAAGGACGGGAATGATAATTTGGAAGAGGCTATAAACCCTGCGAATGCGAACCTACTTTATCCTAATTACTTGAAAGACCTACAAACTATTACAGGGACGACAGACCGCCACGGAGTTTTAACATTAGAAATCACAATCGCACTACACCCTGATAAATTGGGTGTTTCAACTTTCGTTAAATCTGACTCGCTTCACAGTATTGAACTTATGTCTGACGAAGTTCGACTTATTCAATTTCACATAGATGATGCGAGTATATATGAGGGTATGGTTAATTTAGTTGAAGTTTTAAAAAGGGAGGCTACTGTCAAGGTTGGCGAAGCAAATCATTTCACTCGAATGACTAATAAGTTTGACAGACTAATAAGTGATAAAACTAAGCGAGCCTCCATTGTCATGTATGATGGAACAATCAACTTGGCTGGTTCAGACCGAGAAAAATTTTCCTTACAACCTCTACAAACTTCTATGCCTTCGGATTTCGTAAAGTTAGATGATTGTTTCATGATGTATAATTACGCCCTACAAAAGGGATTACTTGGCCGAGAAGTCGTTTCCACCCAACACATTCGTTCAGGGTTCACAGTTTCAGACCCTTTATCGTTGCCTTTGACATTCAAAAAAGGCAAGGTAACACCTGTGGGTAATTTCAAATACACATACCCTCTACCCTATCGAAGATTGAATTCTTATCTTACTTCTACGGGTGAGATTTTCCGACCTGATGATAATCTTTCCACTTACAATTATATTAGTTTAAATCGTTACGAGTTGCCAACAGGACTCGCACCATTAGATTTGACGAAATTCATTCCATCATCAAATAACGACCTTGATGTAACGCATGGAGGTTTAATATCATTATTTACTTCCACCAATTATGATACGAAAAAAGAGTTAGAAGCGGTATTTTGGTTGAATTCGGGGGTTATGATGGATGGTCTGAGGGTTGTAGGCGAGTCCGAGCAAAAATCCCTTTTAGAAAGTTTAAAGAATCTTAAGAAAAATAGGTTCACCGATACAGCAGATAAATCTTTAACAATAGATTATGCCAAAGCAGTTAAAGACACTTTAGCGTCTAAAGATTTAACTAAAAAAGAAGGAACTTTCATCCATTTTACTTCTCGTAAGAGTGATACAGATGGTAAGCATAAAGTGAATGGAAAAGATAAACCTAACTTTGAGTTTCGGATGCAAAAAGTCGGAGGTCGGTTGATGAAATATGGGAAAGACAACCAAGGCTACACAAGAGGTAAGATGCCAAAGGACTATACAATTTTTGCCGATTTAATTTTACCATTTGCACCGAGAGTCTTGAGAGTGGATGAGGTAGGTTCTGACATAGGTTCCTCTCATAAGTATTGGGCTATGACATTAGGAACTAACCGTCTTCAGGGAGTTTATAATTACCAACCTCAAAGAAGAGGTTCTAATTACATTTCTGACGATGTAGCAGATTATCTTCAAGGTGTCCCTTCAGAATGGTGTCCTGAAACTTACACATATTTTGGTCGCACACTTGGATTATTCAATTGGTGGGGCTCTTTGTTGTAGTAAGGGTTAAAATACCAAGTTTGAGTTGTAATAGTATGCCTGACTCAGAAGTTTTCGTTGATACCTTTGAACCTAATTCGTGGGCTGATACTTTTTCTACGCACCGTTCTGATGAAAAAACAGGTTTGAAACATAATTTGAAATCAATGGGTTACGAAGGTGACATCCTTATCCGCCAAGAAGAAGTAACTTGGGGTATCGAGCGCAAAACCTTTACCGACGCTTTGAATTCTTGGATGGGTAAAAGATTGATACGCCAAATATCAGACCTTGCTGGAAAAGTGACACACCCTATACTTTTAGTGATAGAAGAACCTGAGAAAAGATTATCGGGTTCTGCTAATAACCCTTATCGTAAGTTCTCTAAACACATTCCAAATTTAGAATCTCACTTAAATCGTATTTCGATGGAAGTATGCCCTGTAATAAGGGCGAGAGATGAACCTACTGCTATGCGAGAAGTTGCTAAATTGATAGACCGCATCAATAAGGGGAAATTCTCTACAATTAACTTACAAAATCATCAAATAAATCATGTAAATCCTGTGATTCAACTTTTACAAAATATACCTCGGATTGGAGTCCAACGAGCCCGTAAAATATACTCTAATTATGATAACTTTCAAGATTTCATAAAAGATGAAAATCAAGAGTTAAAAGGTTTGCTTTCGAGACAAGATTATGAAACTGTTAGTGAATTCCTTAAGGCTAATTGGGTATCGGAAAACTAATAAGGAAGAAGACCGTATTAAAGTTGATACACATGGTTGCACACTATAACGGCGTTGAAACGCTGCATTTTGAACCTGAAGACTTTGATGAAGTGAACATTCTTAACCTTAACTCGGATTGGTTGCGTGATTTAAAGAAGGCTTATAATTATGATGAAGATACTTCAGTAGATTTAAGATTATTCGTTCTTTTAGACCACCTTGAAAAGATGGCTACTTCCGATGGCATTTGGTTTGTAAATCTTAATGAGCCTGTCATTAGAACCGCCCCTAACGAGGGTAAGGATGATATGGTCGGATGTTAGCCAAAGGGTTAAAGGGTGAGTGTCCCGACATAGTGATATGTCTGAAGTTGTTACTGAACAAGAGGTCGAAAAGACTCCGATTGAATTTTCCTTGATATGTGGTATCGCACCCTTGAAAACTATGGTTTCCACGATTCGCCAATTATCTGATGATTGCGTTTTTACATTTTCTGAAGATGGTGTATCTGCGTCAGTAGTTGATTCTTCACACGCTTGTTTGTTGTTTTCACACTTGCCTTCTTCAAAAATCACAGATATTCAAGTTGAAGATGAAGTTAAAATCGCTATCAGTCTTGAATCTCTTGAAGGTGCATTGAAACTTGGTAGTAAATCTGATACTGTTAAGTTGAACTTAACAAATGGTGGAGGGGCTCTTGCTTTAGATATTAGTGGGTTGAAAAAGACGATTCGGCTTTTAGATTTAAGCATTGTCACGAACCCACCCACACCTAAAATCGACTTAGAATTCTCTTCACAAGTTAAAAGTGCTGATTTCAAAAAAGGAGTTGATGCGGTTAAAACTGTCAGCGAGTGTGCTAAACTCCATTACGACGGTTCTAAACTTTTAATGACCGCCGATTCCAATATGGAAACCGTAGAAGCACCCTTAACAATTGAAGCCGTTCATGCGGGTTCCGATGATGCGACCTATACAATGCTATCCACTGTATTTTTGACTAAAATGGTAAAAGTTATGGGTGAAAATTTAACAGTTTCTTTTGGCGATAAAAAACCGATTAAACTACAAATTAACACAGATTCGTTGCAGTTCGAGTGGTTTCTTGCCCCTCGCATTACAGAATCCTGAAGCAAAACAAGATAGTAGATAAACTCTTGGCTGCGATGCTATAATGTAATCGAAGTTGAGTGGTTGATATAGTATCAGTCCCAAATAAGATTCCCGAAGGAGATGAGAACAATGACAACAAAAGAAATCATATTGAACCAAGAACTACCTGCAACATCCACATTCCACCCTAAAGGCTTGGGTGATACGATTTTCAAGCAACGCTATGCTCAAACTGAAACTGAATCTTGGGAGTCTGCGTGTTTAAGAGTGGCAACTCATGTCGCTAAAAGTGAAAACGGCTCTCAACCTAAGTGGGAAGGACGCTTTTATGAAAAGTTGAGCGAGTCACTTTTCGTAGCAGGAGGTAGAATTTGGTATGGTTCAGGCCGTGCTAAAGGCCAACTTTTGAATTGTTTCGTAGTGCCTACTGATGATTCAAGAGAAGGATGGGGTCAAACTATTAAAGATATGTTGATTATCTCAGGAACGGGTGGAGGTGTCGGTATTAACTGCTCTCCCGTTAGACCAAGAGGCACACCTATCCGTGGAACAGGTGGAGAAGCCACAGGAGCCGTTTCCTTGATGGAAATCATCAATCAAACAGGAGAAGTTATCAAAGCAGGTGGAGGTCGTAGAACTGCACTTATGTTGTGTCTCGACTACAACCACGGCGACATTATGGAGTTTCTTGATGCTAAGTTGGATTTAGGTCGTTTGAACAACGCCAATGTTTCAGTTCTTGTTGATGATGAATTTTTCAAGGCTGTGGAAAACGATGAAGATATTGTGTTGAAGTTTAGAGGTCAAGCCATCACTAAAAAAGCCGACGAAGAAGAAGTTGAAGAAAGCGTAGAAACTCGTAGTATTCCTGCCCGTGAACTTTGGGATAGAATCATTGAAAACAGTTATAACTCAGCCGAGCCAGGCATTTTGAACATTGGTTTAGCCAATAAGATGAACAACATTCACTACTATAAGCCTTTGATTTCCACTAATCCATGCGGTGAAATTTGGTTGGAAAAATACGGTTGCTGTTGTTTAGGTGCTATTAACTTGAGTCGGCACATTGTAGATGGTGAAATGAATTGGGAATTACTTTCCGATACTGTGACTGTGGGTGTTAGATTCCTTGATAATGTTTTGGATGTGAACCAATACCCTCTAAAAGAGATTGAAGAAAACTGCCGTAAAGTCCGAAGAATTGGATTAGGTGTTATGGGTCTTGGTCACGCTCTTGTTAAGATGGGTGTTCGATACGGTTCCGATGAAGGTAACGAAGCCGTCGATAAAATCATGAAGTTCATCAAGGAACGAGCCTATGAAGCCTCGGTTTTCCTTGCTGTGGAAAGAGGCCCATTCGAGGCTTACGACGACCAATTCCTACAATCAGGTTTCATTAAGACTTTGCCTCGGAGAATCAAGGCTTCTATTAAAGAACACGGAATACGAAATTGTGCGCTTCTCACAATCGCTCCCACAGGGACAACTTCAATGGTGGCAGGAACTTCATCAGGTATCGAGCCTGTTTTCGCAGCAGGTTACAATCGAAGATACTATGATTCCGACCCTGAATCCAATGATAGAGTGCTAAAAGAAGAAATGGTTATTGACCCTCTCTTTCAAGAACTTTACGAAGAAGGGGCAGATATGTCGGCCTTTGTTTCCAGCCGAGATTTGGCGGTTGAAGACCACATGAAAGTGCAAGCCGTTTGTCAAAAGCACATTGACAACTCTATATCCAAGACTATCAACATACCTAACGATTACCCTATTGAAGACTACGCTGCTTTGATGTTGAAATATGGCCCTCTCCTAAAAGGTATGACTGTTTATCGAACAGGTTCAAGAGGTAATGAACCTTTAAGCCCTATTGCTGTGGAGGATGCTGTGACTCACTTGAAGAATGAAGGCGTAGTAATTGGGGCGGCACAAAGCGACTGTCCTTCAGGCGTTTGTGAAATCTCCGATGCTTGAGTTTTTATAGTCGCTTCGATACTTTACAGTATGCTTGCTAAAGAATATCAAAAAACCACATTAGCCTTAGCCTCTTCAATGGTTATGGCGGGCATTTATTTTGTAGTCGGTGAATCAACAGTCCCGAAGGATTCTAATTGTAATTATCTAAGCCCTTGGACTACTGACCTTATGGCTTGGATATTCGGTGTAGGGGTTTGCTATTATGGGTTCAAATATGAAGAACCGATGTTAGTATTTTTAGGAGGTTCAGTAGCAACCCTTCATGTGGCTCAATTTTCAGCGCACAAAGTATTGAACAGGGTCGAGAAGTAATTAACATCTCAACCTTATTGCCATATCTGATGCTTGAGTTCTTATAGTCGCTACGCCACTTTACAGTATGGTTGTCAAGGCTGCTACTAAAAAACGCCTTATGGATATGGGCGTTCCTGATTCGGTGGCACACCGTTTATGCGATGATAGATGGTGGGATATAGTAAAAGATTTAACTTGGGCGGAAATTATGGATATTGGTTATCCTCAAACATACGCCCGCTATAATAACGAAGAAAATCGAGCAAGAAAAACACTCGAAGATACGGCTAAAGCACAAATAATTTTCTACTTAATCGACCCTGAAAACAGACCGAATCCTGCCGATAATATGCCTGACACCCCTCCCACTTTCGGTATATTCAATTGGTGGTGGGGTGAAGATTATGAAGAACCTAATCGAACACTAAAAGAGTGGCGCAGATACCATAGTTTCAATAATCAGGAACTTAAAGGGATGTTGAAGTATTCAAAGAGAAACTCAAGCGGTCAAAAACCTGTCTTGGTGGCACGATTGATGAAGGAGGACTTAGAGTGAGTTACGGTGATTTCTATGGTTGTTAAGGCTGCCACTAAAAAACGACTCCTTGAATTAGGGTTTCCTGCAAGAGTAGCACATTCTTTAGCCACAGATAGAAATATGGCCGAGATAAAGGAATTAAGTGTTGATGAAATTAAAAAAATTGTTTATCCCATCCCAATGGGTCGAGCGAGAAAACTTGAACATGAGGTTTCAGCACCGCAAAAAGCACAAGTAATCTATACACTTCTTGATTATCGTAGGCGGCATACTCCGCAAAAGAGATTCAATCAAAGTTTCGGCTTATTCAATTGGTTAGAGCGTAACCTTATCGAGACTGAAGAATGGTTGAAAGAGTTAGATACGAAAAATAGCATCTTAGACCAATTTAATGAATACTGTAACACTTCTTTTTCAGAACTCCGAAAGGAGTATCATCAACAACGCCCAAAAGGAATGTCTCAATCTGCTGCCTCTTTGCGTAAAGGTTCCTTAATTACCCTTCTAATGGGAGGTTATTTAGAATGAGTTACGGTGTTTTCAATTGGTGGTGGGGTGAAGAGTGGCCGTTCCTTAAAGGCTTAAAGATTGTAGATGTTGAAAGAATGAATTCAAGCATTCTAAAGGGTGGTTTTGCCTCTTTAAATCATAGCCCTGACATATTTACAGATGGTTCTGACATAGCACAAGGGTTTGGTGACAGGATAGATTGGTTCGTCGAAAATCGCATGGTAAATCAAACGCTGCAAGGGCTAACAGACGGGTATGGCGAGTCAGTTAAAAAACTTCCACCATCGCTACAAAAACAACTAATTGAACACCCTTGTTTTTTTATTTACGATAGTTTGGGTTGGCATAAAGTCACTCAAGATTTTTCACCTGCTGTAAAAAGAAACTTCGATAAGTTAAATTTAAAGATGTCACAAAAAGAATTTTTAAAGAAATTTTACTTTTGGGAGTCTGAAAAATGGTGGATTCTCAAGGATGTGGGCTTGACTCAAGCCATATTGGAAACATTGAAAAAGAATTCTCCTAAACTGTATCAAGAGTTCCGAGATTTAGAACTGAAGGTGGAACCATGAGTTACGGAGTTTTCAATTGGTGGTGGGGTGAAGATGATAACAATGCCGCCTTACTTAAAAAATGGTGGCAACACCAGCAAGAGGTGTATCTTACTAACCTTACGATTAACGAAAATTACAAAAAGGACTCAATAGATGAAGACTATTTAAATGACAGCCTCAACGAGAGCCAATGTAATAAATTAGATGGAAAATACTTAATAGTTTCTCAACGAGATGCTAATACTGAATATGCCTTGACTTTAGACCGACGATTTCGTTTATCTGACAGCCAAAGAGGTTCTCAACCGAGTTTTATTTTTCCGAAAGAACGATACCGAATGCTTAGTTCGTTAGGTTGGGGTAAAGAGGAAATTATCCCTCGAATGTTGGCTCAAGAACATTACAGGCTCTTGAATCCAACCGAGTCCAATCAGGCTCATCTCACAGACCTTCTTATTTATGGTGAAGAAGGTGAAAAGTGGACGGATTTAATTTTAAATCCTCAATCTGAGATTAACTTATCTTTTTTCAAGACCACAAAAGAATATACTGATTTTATGAATGCGAATTTCATTCTAATCGCACCTTTGGGATATAATAGAGCAGCAGATAATCTTTTTCCTAATTTGGAACTTGAACAAGACACCATTTATGAAGATTTATGTCAAGAGTTAGGTTTCAGTTTCAGTGAGGAAGTCATAACTAACTACTTTATATTCCCTCGTCCTGCTTTACGCAACATAATGGTGCAAACATTGTGGGATAAGTTTCCTACTCAAATAAGATGGCTGTTAGATGATATTATTCAAAGCACATTAACTACACCCTTAAACAAAGAGGAAAGGGCTCGAAACGGTTTAATAAGAACACCGTTTATGGATTTCTTATATGGGTTAGTTACAGGTAGATTAGACCCCTCCGAGGTATGGAATAAGTAAAACGAGGTGTAACGAAAAGGAGTGTTGGGTGCTATCGTGCCAACCTTTATACCTTTAGTGCGAGGAAATAGGATTGGTCGCCTGACGGGGCGGCTATGAGGTGACTGAATGAATTCCCGCAAGAGAATTAAGGTAACACAGATGAGTTGTCGTGACTCCACTGACGGTCAAGTGGCTAAGGTGCGGATTAACCTCCGAGATGTGGGTAGTTGTCGGATGCAAAAGGTATCTTGTCGGCAACTTGATGGTGAACCCCAATCCATCCCTCACCCTTATGCTGAAGCGCAGGTTCAATCCCTGCCTTCGGCGTTTCCTTCTTACTGTCGTTACCCTAACGAAACACCCAATATGCCTCTACAAGGCGAGTTTATCGGTGAGTAATGAATAAATGGGCGTATGGTGTAACGGATAGCATTTTGGCCTTCTAAGCCGAAGATAGGGGTTCGATTCCTCTTACGCCCGTAAATTATCAAATAAATATGAAAAAAATGACAAACAAAAAGTCGGGGTGGCTGAGTGGTTAAAAGCGCAGGGCTTAAATTCCTGTCCGTATTGGTTCGCAGGTTCAAATCCTGCCTCCGACACCAACAAATAAGGATAAGTAGCATAGTCAGGTTAATGCACTCGGCTCATAACCGAGCGACCACAGGTTCAAATCCTGTCTTATCCATTTATCATCGCAACCTTTAATAAGGGTCGAATCCTCATACCTTTGATAAACATGGAATACACCTACACAGAAGAAGATTTGAATCGCACAGTTCAACAGATGAAAAACAATGGTTGTTTGCCACCTATGGCATACGGCTATTGGGCAATACAGAATGATGGTGGTATAGGTCACTATTATTTGGCACTTCAAGATGATGAAGGATTTTACCACAGCCAAACAATGCTTGGGGAAAATGTTGATGCCGCTTATTTAGCACTTCAGGCGATTGACCGATTAAGAATTTTAACTTTTAGCGAATCTGTTGAAGGTGTAGGCCGCAGAACTGAATTGTGGCAACACATAATGGAAGAAGAATGATTTCTTCCGACCCGCCAACTTCTTATAGTCTATCCGCTTCATGTAAGTGGGTTTAGCCATGCTATGGGAACATCCTCGGATTGCAGAATCGTTGGTGCGAACTTTTAGTTCCACGATTCCTGACCGAAGTTTAGATGATGGGCTTTTACAACAAGTGAATCGTAGTGCTTACGAAAGAGACTTTTCTGTTAATCCTTTCGGTCTAATTCCTGAAAAAGCATCAATAACTTACATTAAGGCCGCAACTAAATTAGGAGGGCTCAGGAATTACTCTAAGGAAGGTAAAAAATTATCTCTAAAAGAATTCTCTAATAATGCACCTCGACTTTTGGAACCGAAAAATTTTAGTTGGAATATCAATTGTGGATATACTGAATGGAATGTTGATTACAGAAAATTCACAGACCCCCCTAAATCGAAAGGTAATTCTCTTATGAGTGAAGGCACATTTCTTTATGGTTTATTGTGGGAAGGTGGCACTTCTAAGTTTATGCCTTCAGATAGCGATTTCCAAGAGTGGAATACTTGGATTAACGACGACCACAAACAATGTTGTAATGATACTGAGTTAGGTTGCCTCGTATTCGACACTCGCAATCATATCCGAGTAAGATACCGTGCTAAAATAACCCCTGACCCATTCGATTCGGCATACTACAATGCCACACAAGGAACACGAATTGGTGAAATTTACTCTCAAGAAAGTTTAAATGCAGGTATTATCTCACATCAACTTATTTTACAAGCCGATGTGGAAACCACGGCAGGTGATTTAGGTTGGTTAGGTTTAGGTGATGAAGATTATACTGCTGAATCTATTGCTGATTTTGGAATTATCATTAACAATTTGACCACAGGAGATTCCGATGAAATTCAACTCGCCCTCCCTGCGGGAAAGTCTACCGCATCTTACAACTACTCCTTCCCTAAAGCAGGGCTTTACTCTATTTTCGTTTATTTGAAATCCATATCTGTTAATGGAATTTTAGTTTCCACACCTCTAAAAGAAAAAATAGAAGATGCTGACGGAGATTGGATTAAAGCATCACACCCTATCCGCACTCTTGTTTATGTATCACCCACACCTAATTCCTTTAACAATTATATTCCTTTAGAAGATTCCGAACCTCTACCTGATGATACGGATTCTGAAACTTTTATTCTTAAAGATGATGGTGGGGATGAAGGTGACGACGAGGACGACGAAGATACTTTGTGGCCTGTTATTATGTTCGGAGGGTTAGTAGCCGCAGGTATAATGCTAACGAGGTGATAATATGGATTATTTCGACACTTTTAACTCTTTGACTAACAATCAACTAAAGGTGGAAACTTTTAATTCCGAAGGCACTACACCTACAACATACAGCAAAATTAGCGATTATCAAATAGTTGGCAATTCTACCTACTACTCTTTAGGTGGTTGTGACACAGGTTTAATGACTGAAGTAACAGTTCGTGACCCTGAAAAGGCTAAATTAACTCGTATGGAAAGTAGAAATGCGGCTGATGGGTCAGTAATATGGACTCTTGTGATACCTGTTGGCACACGATTGGATATTCGAGCCTACCCTATGGATAATGGGGCTGAATCGGGAGGTATTTTACAATCATCGTATAAGTGGGGTAAAGATTACTTCCCTTCAGATATGCACCTTGCTAAGGAAGAAACATCTACGGCCACAGGTCGAGGTGGTGTAGATGTTCAAAGACATTATTATGATTTCAAGAAACTCTCACTTTTAGCAATAGCAGAATCTCGTAGGGAAAATCCTGAATTATTTGAAGAGGTAGATTGGGATAATTTCGATGTGGAATCTGAATCTGCGTGGGACGAATTGTTTGATAGAATAGGTCGAGCGAGCAGTAAGTCGGCGGAAAAGGCCAATGATATTATGGTTTCAGATTTCGACACACTCCAAACTTTACAAACAACTGCGAAAATTTACAGCACAGATGTTAAAAATGATACAGGAAATAGAACTTACAAATCTGAAGTATCACAATTCAATGAAGAAGGTTCTTATATGCTTAACCTTAGATATGGCTATGATTGGGATAACGAAACTGATAATATGGTATGGGGTTTAGAAGCCCCTGCTGCATGGTATGTAGCAAGAATAGGGGTGGAAGTATTAGCATGGTTCGGAGGTGGTTGGTTGCACAAGAGAGCCTTAACGCAAGGTATATTGAAAGGTCGGTTCACTCAAGCAGGTAAATTCAATCGTCAGTTGGCTATTGCAGAACTTGGAAAGTTGAAATACGCATGGCAATCAGGTGCGATTTGGTCAAGCCTTTTAGGTGCTGAAATTATTGGGTGGACGAGTCCTTTCGTTATCCCTATGTTCACAGGTGCTACTCGTAACAGAAACACTTGTTATTTCCCCGCAGCAGGACACCAACATAATTTTGCAGTTCAAGTTTATGACCCTACGAAAACTGATGCTTATGGTAACGCTGTTTGTGAAGCAGGGTCTTCTCGACCCTTAGTGCAAGAATTCCCCCCTAAACTAAGTGATGAAGTTCCTTGTTGTCCCACAGGGTCTACTTTCGATGCAACAAAAGATGTGTGTGTAGACGATGAAGGGAACACTTTTGATTTTACCAATCCGAATTCCGACGGTTCAGGCAATAGTATTTTCAATCAATTCGGTGACGAAGAGAATGGGGATGGCGATAATACTTGGTTGTATCTCGGTATTGGTTTGCTTGGTTTTTCTCTTTTAGGTAGTTTATTTTGAATGAATGACTTGAAATAGCAAGGGTGCTACATAATAATGGTGGAAACTTGGGTTTTCAAGGGCGGCCTGAAGATATTCGAGATTGGGACGCATGGGAATGCTCATTTTACGGTGAAGTTCCGAGCCTGTCAGGAGAGTCTGAAGGTAGTATAGTTCTCCCAATGGATGTTCAAATAGATAAGATAAGTTGGAAGTGTCCTGAACTTTTAGGTTCATGGGCTCTTGAGTTTTGGGTAGATGAAGAAATGGTTTTCGATATAGAACCTCAAACTTATGCTAACGGTGAGGCTACAATTAAAGGCTTTGATTTCATTGTTTTGAAAGGCTCAAGTTTAATCACTAAATTATATTATCGTGGAGAATCTGATGATTATCCTCAATATGAAAAAGAATTAGGCAAATCATCAGGATATTCTATTTTCATAGCAGGTTATTCTGCTCGGCAAGAACACGCCACTACAATACGAGAATATCTTTTAGAATTACCTCCTGAAATGAAGAATCTTGAATTTTGGCAAGAAGAAAACGCATAAAAGGTAGTTGTGTTTAGTAAGGGTATGGTAGAACTTTTTATGGTCACAGGCAAAGGAGGTGTAGGTAAATCTACTACTGCTGCTGCTACTGCTTTGAAACAAGCATCATTAGGTAAAAGAGTTTTACTTATGTCGAGCGACCCTGCACACAATCTTGGAGATTTATTCGAGACACCCTTGAGTAATGACCCTAAATCAGTATGTAAAAATTTATGGGCTGTTGAGATGGATGCTACTACACGGGCTCTTGAATTCATGGACTCTATTAACGATATTTTCAAATCTATGTTTAAGAAAAGTGCAGGAGTGGAGATAGACCTCTTTAACGATATGGTAATGCCTGGCTTAGACGAGATATTCTTTTGCAGAACCGTTTTGGAAGAGTGGGAATCAGGTCGTTGGGATGTAATTATCGCTGACACACCTCCAAGCGGCCAAGCCTTGCGAGCCTTGACCACTCCTGATATTATTGGTGCGTGGTTGAATCGTATTTTGGCTTTGAAACGCAAATTTGAAGTCATGAAGGGTGCTATCTTCAAGAAAAGAAACGACAAACAAATGGAACAAGTGGTTGAAAGTATGCAACAAGACATAAATCGTTTTAAGTCGATTCTTTCATCTAACCAATGTCACATCATACTCGTTACCATCCCTGAGCGATTAAGTGTTATGGAAACTCATAGAACTGCTGAATACTTGAATCGTTTAGGGTTCAAAATATGGGGTGTCGTAGTAAATAGAATCATTCCTGATTTCGGAGAAGATTGGGAGCATGAATCTGCGGCTGTTAAACTCCTACATAATCAACACCTTGTTCATGTGGAATCTTTAGATTTAGCAGCGAAATTACTTGGAAATGTTAATGTCAAGCAAGTTCCAATGGTGGCTTACGCTCCTGTCGGCTTAGATAAACTCCAAGCCTTTAGCAGTTTGCTTTGGGATTAGTTCTTATAGTGGCTCCACCGAATAAAGGTGGGATTATCATGGCTGACGACAATGATTTCGACCAAATCGTTGAAAAAATTCGTAACGCTATAACCATGCCTACTTTAGGATTAAATAATTATTATGGAAGTCTTAGGAGTTTCGAGATTTTCGATGAAACGAATTCCGACGGAGAACCAACTTTTTCCCCTTACGCAGGAAAACAAGCGGGTAGATTATGGGCGGAATTAAGTATGAAAACCGTAAAAGACTTCTATCCTGAAGCCGTAAATCTCACGAATTGGCGTAATTTATCTTTTATTCAAACTTACTACAATTATTTCAATAACAACGAAGTCGCTACATCGGGGAAACCTCGACTACCTTTAGAGATTCAAGGAGTTTCTAACCAAGTCGTTTCCTCTCTCACCTTACCATTCAACTTAAGTTACCAACCTAAAAGCAGTTGGGAGCAATTTCTTACCACTAACCTTTTGAAAACAAAAGGAATGACAGGACAAATGGCTAACAATTATTTTTTGTTTTATCCTTATGTTGAACCTCACGATGAATTCACACAAGGTATCAGTTTTACCTCTAATTTCTTCGGGATTATTTGTCTTAGGTGGGGTGATGATGAGTGGATATACCAAGCGTGGTGGTTTATGACTCCTTCAAAAAACGATTCGACTCGCCCTGCCTTAGATGCTGACGGTTATCTTAAACCTTACGAATCAGGCACACAGAAATTCTTTTGTGAAAACAGTTTCCCTCTTCGCAATTTCAGGCGTTCTACGCAGTATGGCGACTACGCTTCCGAATTTTGGGAAGAACGGCATACAACTGATTTTGAGGTTTGGGAAAATGGTGATGTGTGGCAGGTAGGTGGTGGAGGATTTTACTTAGGTCAAGACGCTCAACCGTTTCTTGATTTAATTCCGAAAACAAAACCTGAAACCACAGAATTAGGCGTTTTCAATTGGTGGTGGTGAGTAAATGGAGTCAAAAGACGAAGAAATTTTACAACGCTTTCAACGAGGTGTTAAACAAATCATGCGGTTTTTCAATCAAGAACTTAAAAAACAATCCATGACAACTTACCATATTTATGATGCGATTTTCAACAGGTCTGCTGCCATGTTTCCTATGGAAACGAGAGAAGCACTCGAATTAGGGATTGCTAATGAAAACTTAACTACCAAACAAAAACAAGAACTTTTAGATACAAGTAGTAAGGGTGAAGAAAACAACTCAGTTTTCACTTTTTTTCACCACAATATGGCTAAACATATTGCGGGGCGGGAAGTTAATTCTAAAGGTGAGATGCGAGAAAAGTTCAAGAAATTTCATGGAACCAGCGGAAATTATTCCGAAAATATCAAAGGGTGGTGGCTTGTAAAACCCACTTTTTACGATAAAGGACAACCCTTATATCTTTTACACATTTTTCCTTACTCGGCTTACGATTTTCCTGAAAGATTGAAAGATACCGATTTGTGGTCAGATTACGATGGTCTGTCGTTTTACTATGCTACGATTTACTCAAATCATCGCAATTCCGTGAGTTTTTCCAAAGAAAAAGGAGATAAGCCTTTTCCTTGGACTTCAGGAAAGGGTTGGGAAGGCAACACCGACTTCGTTTATTTAGGCCGAACTGTAAAGGAAATAACTCAACCTGAAACTCAAGGCATACTAAATTGGTGGGGTTTCTTAGCAGATTAAACAAGCAATACTTGATATACCACTTGTCGCCATTAAATATCATGACTACCAACCCTAACCTTACGGAATCAGAAATGAAGCAGTTAGCCCAAGACATCAAAGACGATAAAGTTTTCACATCAGGTCACATACCTTTAGAATCTGAACAATACACCAATCAAGTTTTCATGGACTTTTTATGGATGGGAGTTAAGAAAAAACAAGCCATAAAAAATCAAGGTGGCGTAGGTATGATTTACCAATATCGTGACGAAAAAAGAAAAGGTTGCACTGTGGCAGGATTTCCAAGATTCAATGAGAGTTTTTGGCTCACACCTAAACAAACCTTTCAACTTCATAAATATCTTTTAGGTTGGAACAGTTCAAATACCAAGTGACCGTCGTAAGGTTATGCCTTACATCGCACCTGACGAAAGAAAAAACTTAGATGCTGCCGTTCAAGATTTAATCAATGAACTTCAAGAAGGTAATTTTCGAGGTCGCTTAAATTACTCTATATCTTCTATTTTAGCGGGCTTATTAGATTCTAAAGGAACTTCTTACAGTTTTATCAATGATTTTATTGGAGTCTTAGAATGTGTTAAATTAGAAGCGTATCGGAGAATAGCAGCACCCTACGAAGATGAAAAAATCGCTGAAAACGGTGATGTTTTCAACACTGAACAATAATTAAGTGTATCAACGACCCTTATGCGAGGTTTGATTGAAATAGTATGTGCGGTTAGAAAGGGGTATGAAGGCTACACTAACATTTGACCTTGATGATGTTGAGGATATTGAGGAATTCAAGCAGTTCGTTAATGGTGTTATGTCTAAATACGACAATGTTTGGGTGCGCCGTTCAAGTAGCGGTGACGGTTTTCATATCAAGATAAGTGATATTCCTGAATACGACCTCGGAACAGGTCGTATGGTTATCAAAGACCGTTTGTTTAACGCTTCACAAGCGGTTGATATACGCACTGATACTGATGAAGAGTGTCGTGGCCGTTTAACGGGTGATAGGAGCCGCTTAGGGGCAGGACTTCAAGTAGGTAGGCTCTTTGGCGTTAAATCGGGTAAAGTGGCAGGAGCATGGGTTCCTGCCGAGGCTTTTCTAAAGGATGAACGCATAGTGGAGGAATCCGTTTGAAAATATCATGGCAGAACTGTGTTTTTTGTGACACGCCTTGGCCTCGTCCTGCTTTAACCGCAGAAGGTGAGTGCGATACTTGTCATTCTAAGAGAACCTTGATTGTAGAGCGAAAATATAGTAAAGACTAAATACTCCGTGACGCTACGGTAGGTTGAGGGAATTAAATGACATTGAGAGAATTTGGATTAGAGATTGCGGGAACGCCTCGCACAATACAGCGAGAGATGAAACAACTAACTTTACTCGAATTCGGCCTTGCATTTCTACCCCACCCTAACCAAAAATCTCTTTTAGATTTCCAAAAAGGTGAGTTACATGATTGAATACCTTACCCTTGCAGGTGTGGGTTTGATTGGTTTGGGTTTAGCCGCCCAAGGATGGTTTATTTTAGATTTGAATCGAAGGATAACTCGTATCATGACTTTAGCCCTTACTCAAAATAATGAAACACAGGTTGAAACTACTCAAATTTCAGAATTATCTAAGAAACTATCTAAAGATAAGGCCAACATACAAGGTCTTGGCGACAGTGCCAAGACACACCTTTTAGGTGGTGTATATGCCAATGGTGATGCAGTTTGCCACGAAGAATGTTGGTGCAAAATTGGAGAGGGTGAAGAATGAGCGCATCGAAGAGGGCTTTTGAAGAATGGTGTAAAGGTTTTTGTGATTTAGAAGATATTGATAGACCTTTCAACGGGCATCACCATTACCCTTCTATGTTTCAATTAAAAGAATTGTATAAGCAGAAAGTTGAACCCTCTTTCGGAAACGCTTTTGCGTTAGGTAAATACAATGATGGTGCGTGGAGATGCTTACAGATTGGAACGGTTGAAGGTATGGATGGTATTCACATTTCAACTTGTAAAAATTGCTATGACGGTGAAGATTGTGAATTGGATGGTGAAAATCAATGAGTTATAGTTTGGGTGATGCACACATGGAACAATGGCAAGAAGAAAAAGACCGAATGTGGTCTATGGCTGAAGATGCTCGCAAACATCTTTGTGAAATAAATCCTTATGATAAATTTGCTCAAGCAGTATATCATTTTTACTTAGTAGCACGGCTTCAGTATTTCGAGTCGAAAGAAAATACAGACCAACTAAGTGATGAAGAATGGGATGATTACCATTGGTTCGAGCGTGAAATGGAACGATTTACTAATGATGGTAAATTTGATTATCAATGTGAACCTCCACACGAAGAATTCGGAGTGGATTTCAATGAAGATTTGAATTCTTTGGATAGCGATGTTGATAAAGAAGGTCTTTTACAAGAAATAAGTCTTTTTGAACAAAAAAGTGTTGCCGACTACCACGATGATAATGATGGCACACGCCATGTAATTCAAAGTTCTATTCACAACGGCAGATTCCAAGAAATAATCACACAATGTATTCATTGTGATTTTCAACCTGAAATTTAAAGATGTGAGGATATGAGTTTAAGAAAAATTATTGGCAAGATAACTTCACCTATATTTGTCCCTTTGAGGAAAATAGTAGCGTGGGGCGACCAAAACTTTGGCACTTGTAATGCTACGCTGGTAGTGGTCGATAGAGATTCGGATTACACACCTGAAGATAGTAACATTATGCGAAACATAGGTAATTTTATTTTAACAGCAGGATGTTATGTTTTCACTATGTTGGCCTTATTTACTACTGCCGTTCTGTTTTTAGCAGCATTTAACCAATTAGAAGATGCAGACCTTTTAATGTTGTCTGTGAGTGCTTCTTTGAATGCTACGCTTGCTTTGATGTGTTTCCGAACTCACAACATAATCAATAAGTAGAAACAAAAGTTAATGACATAGTAATGAGTGGTAAAGTGGTATCATGTTAGTATTGAAATTTCGGATAGAGACTGAAGAATACATCTATGAAGAATTTATGGAAGTGGAAGATTGGAGTGGACTACCGAATCCTTAATCCTTATTCTTGCAGGATTATTGTTATTTTTATTGGGCTTTCTTTTAGGTCAAAGAAGTTCTAAGAAATTAGAAACCCCTGTAAATAAGTGGGAGCCCGATACAGAACCTATGTGGGCTCAACCCTACCCTTCTATCCCATCACCTCCGATACTCCCACCTTTGCCACCTCCAATGTTCAACCGAGAGAATAAACCTGACTTAATTATGGACGACTTATATCGTAAGTGACAGTAGTGGTGTTATGCCTGAAGGCCCTGAAGTGCGAAGAATAGTAGAGCGACTTGATAAATTCTATCAAGGTAGAGACATAACTGCTATTGATTTTTATGATGAAAGTTACAAGTCAAAGCAAGTTCGAGATGATGTTGATTTATTTGTTAATTCTCTTCCTGCGACAGTTGATTCTGTAAAGTGTAAAGGTAAATTTATTTATTGGACTTTTGACAATGGCTTCGTTATTTTTCATACTCTTGGGATGTCAGGAACATGGAGGATTCAAGAAAAGAATCCAAAATATGGTCGCCTTTGTTTCATTCGTGACGATGGTAAAAAGTGTCATTACAAGGATTATAGGCGATTCGGGACTTTTAAGATTCTTCAACCCGATTTGGCTCAAGAACGCTTAGAACGGAAACTTGTAAAAGAATTAGGGCCTGACATCCTTAATGAAGAAGTTAGTTTCGAGTCGTGGCAACAAAGATTCCGTAAAGTTAATCATTATAATGTGACAAAGGCTATGATGAATCAAAAGGTCGTGGCTGGAATTGGTAACTACATTAAAGCAGAAGCCTTGTATCGTGCTAAAATATCCCCTCACCGCACAGTAGAATCTTTAAGCGATGAAGAACTGCACAATCTTTACCGTTGCTCTTTGTGGGTAATCAAAGCCTCTTACGAAGCAAGAGGGGCAACTATTCGCAATTATGAAATGCCTGATGGCACTAAAGGAGATTTCAAATTTAATTTTCAAGTGTATGCACAGGAAACTGACCCTGCTGGAAGGCTTGTTATCCGAGACAAAACCCCTGATGGTCGAACCACGCATTGGGTAAAAGAGATACAAGCATAGGTGATTATCGTGTCGAGTTGTAGACAATGTGGTGCAGGTGTAGATGAGGATGGCTACGCTGATTGCGATTGCGGAAGACCTCATACTTACTGCCCTTGTTGTGGTGAGTCTGTTTTAGAAGATTGTATGCAAGAAAGCGTGGGCTTTGATTTCAAAACTCAAGAATTCTGTGAGAGTTGCGAAGAAAACTTTTACGAGCAACAAGATATGTGGTGGTATCAAGTAGCCGAAGATTCAGATGATTTACTCTACGAGATACATCAAACCATAGAGATGATTCAACAGAAAGCAAAGGTTTATAACCATTAAGTCAGAAAATAAGGTTAGTGAGTAAAATGCCTCCAAGAAATATGATGAATATCAACGGAATGAGCCAAACCGAAATGTTGATGAAACATTTCGAGGAACACGAATCAATTAGTAGCGGTGAAGCCCAAATGGTTTATCGCATTCGTAGCCTACCTCGTAGAATTATGGATTTGAAGAATAAGGGTTACGAGTTCCGCCATGATTGGAATAGAGATGCCACAGGCCAACGCTACATTCGATATGTTCTCACCCTTCGACCTACTCAAGAGTGATTTCATGAGTGAGATTCACAATGAAATGCGAGCGTGGAGAGAACACCTAAGAAATTGTCGTGAACAGGATAAACAATCGGATAAAAGTGATTAAATGATACCTATCTGCCGATACTGTCGTTCCTCTAATGTGAGAATCAAAGAAAAAAGAGGCCAAATCTTTTTAATTTGTCAAGTTTGTGGGAAAATAACAAATTTTTCTGATGATGAGGGTGGCGGAATATCGCCTCTTGTGATATGAGGTGTATTATATGGTTAGTCTAAAGGAATTACTCTCAAAGAAAAACTCGGACAATTTTGAATCGGACTTTCTTGAACTTCAACGGTTGTCTTTACAGATGCTAAACCAATTGGCAAATGAAAATTCCCAATTGAAAAAATCACTTGAAGATAAAACATCCGAAACGATTGGGATAAAATCAGAAAACCAATTGGAAAATTCATGGCCTGAAGGTTTTTCAGGACACCCTACGAATCCTCAAGTCCCTATCCGAAAAAAAGGAAGAAATGGTCGAGAATGGGAACATTACCGAGATTTAATGCAAGAATGTTTTTATCTTGATGAAATACAAGAAGTTGCCACTATTATGGCAACTCAAGGATTCTTAGATTCTGATATTTTAGATGCCTTTTTCCCTTGTGCTGATGGCTCCCGTAGAATGTCTTTACACAATTATAATGCTCTTTTAGGTGTGATTCGTAATGTCTAAGGATGATAACAGATTAAACCCTTGTGAATTAGACCCTGTGCTGCGAGAAGGAGTAGAACGAAGTATTATGTTAGACTTGTCAAAGGGTTATAGGTTCGTCGTTTCTTTTCCTGAAACTGATACAGAAGAAGTTGTTTATGATGTTGAAAGTATCTTGAGGGCTATATGCGAAGAACGGGATGTTGTTAGGCTTGCACCGTAGTTAAACTGTGAAAGAATATCCCAAAGTTTATACAGGAAGATTGACCCATTAGGTTGGTGTCACACATGGTAGAAACACGATATTGGAAAACTATTGGAATGAGAGTAACGAAAGATATGGCTTTGGAGTTTGCTTCAAGAATGAATCTTGCAGCGACTTACTTGGATGAAGAAATTGAAGAATTTACTGCAACAACGCACGAAGGCACAGGCTCTATCTCGGAAATTGAAACTTTGTTCGCTAATCCTGATGAATTCGCTGAAACGGAAGAACCAACAGACCCAACAATTAAGGTTATTCTTCAAGCAAATGCTTGGACTAAGGAACGAAAGGCTCGACTTGCTGAACTAAAAGAAGAAGTTAAGGATGATGTCTTGAGCCTTAAAGATGAAGAGGTTGCCGAGATGGTTGAAACTCAGAATTTAAGTGTTGAAGAAGCCTCGGAAAGATGGGATGAAAAATTGAAATCTCGTTGCCTCCAAGAAGCAAAAATTGTTTGGGATGAGGAATTTAATGGTCGCATAGAAGCATACCAAGCCGAATTAGGTTTGAAAACAGAATAGGTGGCTGCCATGTCCGACGAATCGGCGGCTGAAAACAAGCCCAAAGAAAAGGTGAGATTTCATTCACTACCTGCTACTGAGGCTTTAATTTTCGATGTTGTTAAATATCTTTTAGAAGGTAATGGTTCTTCCAGCAGCCGTGAAATCGTAGAGTATATTTCATTTACTTTAAAGAAAAGTAGGAGACATACTGCTCCTGAAATCGTAGGTGTTTTGCGTAACCGTAAAATGTTCTGCCCTACATCAGGCTATAAGAAGCACAGCGGTAACAGATGGCGATTAGATTTAAATGAATTAGAAAGATACATCAACTCTAAAAAATACAATGATAGAGCCGAGGCTGCTGACTTGCCAACTTTGATTTTACGATTAAAAAGGCGCAACATCAGTGAGACTATTGTTCTTCTCAACGAGGTGTTATCCTCGGATGTTGGGATTGAAGATGATACGCTCATTAACTCGATTCACAATGGGTTGTTGGAATTATGGGGATAGGCCAATCTTCTTATAGTCTCCCCGCTACATTCGGATAGGTTATCCGATAGGTTATCCGAAATGAGGTTTAATTATGGGAGCAATTACCAATGATTTGAAGGCACTTGTGGCTTTAGACACTATCCTAATCGGAGCCAAATACTTTTCCATTATCCCTGCTTCTTTTTTCGTAGGTTCAAAGTTTGCTACGGCTTGTGCTTTGATAGTTTTGACCTTGATGAGTAAGGGTATTGACATTAGTAGTGCATGAGGTGATGAAATGGGATATGCAGTTAGAAAATATATCAAGGGTGTCAAAAATTCAGGAACCCGTGATGTTTGGAAGGGTGAATATCTACCTTCTGAAAATGAAGTTATTTCACAATTCGGCCAAGATGGAAAATATATCGTTTTCCAACGAGGTAAAGGGATTAGAGGTATGCGTAAAGTGGCTCAATATGGCCCTTTTGAATCAAAGCCTACATATCAAAAACAACAGAAAAATTCAGAATGGATGCCAAAGGCTTTCGCCGCAGAAACGCACTCCATCAATGTAAAGCAACAAATCAATATCCAAGACTTAAGTGATGATGAATTAGACAACTTATGGGGCTCCATGCTTGATACTCCTGTTGAATCGGAAGATGATTTTACTAAATTCTCGGATGATACTAACAAAATAAGAACAGAAATCAACCGTAGGTTGAGAGAAAGAAATGATTTGCTTCGAGATATGGCTGACGGCGATATGGTGGCTGAATCAGCCCTTGCAGAAAATGAAACTTTATCCCAAGCATTAGCCGCTGCTGAACACGCTGCGGAATCCGCAGGAGGCCACTCCACTATTGCAGTAGTTATGGCAGGAGTTACGGGATTAGTAGTGGGTGGTGTAGCCCAAGAAGTAAGGTGGAGTAAGAAAATGACAGAAGCGGAAGACCGCATCGCACGATTGGAATCTCAAATCAATCAATTAGCAGACAAAGAGGATGAAAGGGCAGCAGCAGAACAATACGCAGCCCGCCAATACAATCCTCTTTCAACATCTAATATCTTGAGGAAGTTCAATCAACAGAATCCTTGAGGTGATGAAATGGAAAATAAAATTGGTGCAGAACAATTAGACGCTCTCCGAGCGAATTTGCGCCAACTTAAAGGAACTTTACAGAATCAAAGAGAAAAAGCCCAAAATGAATTATTCGACAACTTTCTTCAAGAAATAATGAAGATAGATTTAAAAGATGATAAGGCTGACCTTTTACGCCAAGAGTATCTAAATTCTTTATCGGGGCTTGCTGATGAACAAGAACCTTTAAGCGACAGAATATCCAAGTTCCTTAATTCAGATTTCTTGGTGGGTGTTTTAACTCATAAGAATTTGCGTTACGAGAGAGAAATCAAAAGGTTCTTGATTCACTTGAATGATTTAATGATTTCAATTAGCAAAGAAGGAACTACTAAAGATTCAGCCTTTATGCAAAGTTATTTTAAATCTGCACTTAACGGTGTTTTAGACATCGTAGAGCCTTCTGAGGCTAAGAACCATGAGCAGGTTGCTTCTATGATTGTAGGAGCCCTACAAGAACCGTTAAAACATTGGTTCCGATAAAACCGAGAGATTAAATATCATCCTTGTGTAGTTTGATTGGTGACAGCATGAGTTTTGATGATATTCTTGAACCGAAACGCCGTTCTACTGACGGTTCGGTAGACAAAATAAAACAAACTATTAAACCGAAAACTTCTCAAAGTGGGGGGGCATCAGGTTTAAATTCTCTTTTAGGTGGTATTGATGCAGGAGATATATCTAAAAGATTAGGGTTGAATGAAGAATTAACACAGCAAGTAGTAGTTCCGCTACTTGCCATTTTAGATAAGCATGGTGGTTCTATCATGGAGCCTGATGGTGCAACAGCCAACACTATTGGAACTGTATCTAATCTTTTCACAGAATTCGCTCCACTGATTCAAGGTGCTTACAAGTATTTTTCAGGAGTTAAAAGCCAACTCGATGAAGCCGACGCAGCACTATTACAAGCAAATGCCGCTGCCTTGTCTGCTTCTGATTTGAATTCTCTCTTCGGCCAATCAAATGAAATCTCTCAAGAAGAAGTAGCAGCACCTCAAGAAATAATTACTACGCAACCTAATGTTAATCCTATTCCATTTGCTATGAAGCAAGTAGAATCTGCCCCACCTTCTATTCTTGAATCAGGTAAAATTGACTATTACGAGTTGTTAGGGGCTAAACCTAAGTCAGATTCTAAAAGTAGTGGCTTCTACACATCACAGCAACAAAAACTTGAAGCACAACAACAAGCCGAGTCTAATTGGAAGGTTCTACCCTCTAAAAGCATGACTTTAATTGAAGATGCTGCTTTAGCCGTGGAAAATGGTTTAACTGCCGAGCAAGTTCGCAATAGTGATAACACATACAGAATGAATGGGGGCGATGTCACGGATTACTCTATTGATTTAACAGAAGCGACACCTACGCAACTTGAAGAAGGTGTAAGCGATATTATGGCGGCTATGAAATTAGAAAAGGAAAAACTAAGTTATGAAAGTAAAAATCCTGAAGATGCTTACCCTACTATGACGGCTGAAGAATTAGTAGGCCACATTAAACAACAGGCTCGCCCTACACAAGGAGGTCAAGGAACATCTGATGGTGATTACTTCCGTAAGCAAAAGGTTGCCAACTATGGCGATTGGAAGCCCCCATCAGATGCTATGAGTATTAGAGGTGGAGAAGAATTAGTTAAAAATGCCTTCAATATAGGCGGTCTTGCTGAAGCGATGGCACAGGAAAGAGATACAAGAGAGCGTGATAGTAAAGGAGAGTTTAACGATGGTCGGACACCTGACACCCTATTCATCGAAGGTTTAGATTCTGCAACACAACAAGAGCAAGCAAACCTCCAACAAGATAGTGAAATTTCTTTTAATGAAGGTCGAACACAAGATTGGAGTGCAGGTTCACTTAATGATTTATCTCCTGAAGAACTTGGCTTAGACGATTTTGAACTCAATGAAGGTATTTCTGATAAAGAACAAGAATCGAGAGAACCTAAAAGAAATCAGATTCGTTGATAGAGGTATTCGTAATGACTCTCAACGGCGGTAATGAAATTTGGCGTAGATTCATCGTCATGAAAATGCCTGATTGGTTGGCATGGTTGAAATCAATCCATTTACCCTCACACATTAGGTTGTGGCATAAATATGTCAATATAACGCCTCCACAGAAAGCATACGCATCTCTTGGGAGTAACACTGATGAAGAACAACTTTTATCTACCTTTTTTGTCCCTTCAAATGATTTTTGGAGCCAAATGGAATTAGAAGTCGGCTCAGATAACTCTCCCAAGATGTATAAGTTGTCTTTATCTTTAACTATGGATGATTTTCTTCATGACCTTACTCTTTATGCTCAACAATTTTCAGAAATAAGAGAAATTTATGCTTTTATGGTTCAACATAAAAATTGGTTTGACCAACTTTTAAATTATCTTCGTTCAGGATTATACCAACAATGGAAACAAGAATCTCGATTAAGTTAAAGGTAAGCAGAAATTAAGCAGAACTGTGGTTTTTATTTTGAGCAGAACCTACTGTTAGGATTTCTAATCTCTAAAAGGGCGAGCATTCTTATAGTGGTTCCGTGACTTACGGTTGGTGTAAAAGATGGTAAGTGTTGATGATATTATCGAGATTACTGATTCCTCTTATGAAAAGAATGGTGTTAAACTTCAAGACCGTCGTTATTGGGTTCGTAAAGTTAAATCTGATGGTGGTGTGAATGCTGCACCAATTGTTCCTGAAAACGGCGTATATCAACAACACCCATCAGGTGTGAATTGGGACACTCTTGGATTGTCAGATAAAGGCCGCCCTCGAAGTTTGCCTTCTAAGGTTTTCAAAACTGTGGGAACTATGCAAGGAGACAAAGACGGTAAGGCTATTTCTTCTACTGCATCTATTGGAACTTCTACTTCCACACCCTCACCCACCCCTGCGGCTACTCCTGTGACCTCGCCTGTGGCAACAACAAATCTATTCGGTGGCACACCTACCGATACAAGTAATGATTCTGATAGTGATGATACTGAAGCCCCCGTAAGCGAGGAAGTTCAAGAAATACTTGATGTTACGGAAGGTATGTCGGACAAAGGGGGGAAGGTAGTGGTTGAAGGAGTTCTTGATGATGTTCCTGATTTCCTACTCCGTGGAGCGAATTCTCCTAAAGTGGAAAAACAAATGGTTGCAGATGGGATGTGTTTCAATACTGACTTGTTAAGCCCTTTCGAGCAAGCCCGTGAAATTGATACTTGTAAAATCCCTGCTTATCCGTGGGATATAGATACGGAATATCAAGTTCCTGAAGTGGTATTGGATAAAAAAACAGGCAACGGTTTCCGAGTGCGTGTTTGTTTCAGCACACCTATTAACTACACTAACCCTCAACATTATTCTTCTCAAAGTGATTTAAATAAATCATTGGTTGGTAATTCTTCTAAAAGTTACATGATTCAGCGTGAATATCAAATAGGGTCAAAGGTTAAAGACATCTGTGGCTCTAAGGCTAAGGTTGCTAAACCTATCCAATGGCACAGCAATGGTAAGCCTTTCAATGAAGAGGCCGAAGTAGTTTCTATTCGCCTTCAGTGGGCTCCTTTCTTCGGAGAAAACACTCCTGAAAATAGAACTAATTGTCCCTCCACTATACCACCGTCGAAAATTTTTGTCACACTACAAAGTTCAGACGGTAGCACCTTTGTTTTGACTCACGAAGTTCAAGAGGTTGTTTTTACACCTCCTGTAATTGCTCCACCATCTACCAGCGGAGGCTTCAGTATGTTTGGAGGGCATTCTACTTCAACAGGCGATGATGGTGCAAGAGTAGACGAAAGTGAAATATCAACTGCAACTGTATCATCTGTTGCAGGTTCATCTATTGAAATAGAGTCTACGGGAGAGATGGATGTTAATCGTTTCCCTTCTACTGACAAGGGAGCCGCCCCATCTATGAATGATGTCAGGTCTATCCTTGCTATGACTTACGACCACGACCACCCTGCTTTTGCAGATTACGAAATGGAGTATGTTATAGATTGGAGCAAGCAACCTTCAGTAATGAGTTCTGAGGTCACAGAATATGTTCGTGTGATTCTTGAAGTTAAAGAAGGTGAAGGTATCGCCACTAATCGTTTCCCAGGCAAGTGGGAAAACAACGCTATGCTGAAAAATCTTCCTGAAATGTGGTCTAATTATCCTCGTAGAGTCATACTCGTATTCCCTCAAGCAGACTCGGAATTTTTGTTATGTCCGACAGATGAAATCACACCTGATAAAGATTCTGAAGATTTGATAGATTTTCAAGAATTCCCAAGAGGAACTTGGATTGATGAAGTTCAAGAAGTTAAATACTATGAATCTAAGGGAATTATTAAAGACATTCAACTCCTTCAACGCTACCAAAAAACTGAAATCAAGGGAATAGGTCAAAAGGAAACAAAAGAAGTGACTCTAACAAAAACTCTCAAAGTAGGTGAAATGTATGAATTTGCATCTAAAGAACCCGCATCTTCTCTACGAGTCCCACTTAAAGGTCGTCTTGTAAAGGTTGAAGTTGTTAAGGATGCAAGTAGAGAAACAATTTTCCAATCATTAGTTTCCGAGCGCAGGTCGCTGCGAGTTATTGAAGATTACGAAGTTTTCTTTGCTACTGAAAAGGACGACAAAGGTAAAACCCGATTCGTCATTGTAATCAAGAATGAAAGTGGAAAACCTAATTCAGGTCAAATAATTAGAATAGACTTAGGTAAGAGCAAACAACAGCAAGGAAGTGAGTGAAATGGCAGACGGCGACATCAATTTGATAGACTCAAGGTTAAGCACGATTAAAGAAGTTTTAGAAGGGGCTGTGGCTGAATACGGTGCAGACATTATTTCTATTACTTCAGATGTAGACATTGAAACTATCACAGGTTTGTGCGGCCACGATGGTAATAAAAAATCTCGCAAGTATTTAGAATTTTTGAATTCCACCGATGAAGGCAAGGTGGAGTCTGTTGATTCTTCAGGAAATCGGCAAGAAGTCCCTATATTTTTGAATAGAGAGATTAGTAATGGTTTAGTTCGTGCTTCAGAAGGTCGTGTTGGAACGGCTGATGAGATGGTTAAATCTGTCGATAGGTTGAGAGAGCAACTCAATAATTACTTCTCAGGTGGTGGAAATCCTACTGCTAAGGCTATTAACGCTAAAGAATTAGAAAAGGTAAGAGGCTTTATGGGTGTAATGAGCGAAGTATTCGGTTTCAATTCTTCTGAACAATTAGAAATGTTTATTGCAGCGTGGTTGGCTCCTGACACTACTACACGATTAAGCGGTATTCCAGGCACAGGTAAAACTACTCTTATTGAATGTGCCTCTTTGATGTTTGGAAACTCTTATGGTTTCGTTTCCGACTACGATTCTGAATACAATCAAGTTTGGGACAGTCTGAGAACCGAGCAACAGACAAGAGAATGGGAAGACCGCAGATTCCACGAACAATCATATCGTTACCCTTTTAATTATCTATTGCGTGATATTTTCATCCCAACTTCAGTTGTGGCCTCTAAGGATGGTAACAAAACTAATTTCACTCTAAAAGAATTCAAATCAGGAACTAAGGATTTCATGGGTGGTGACTACGGTATTGGTGGGAAATTAAGAAACACTTATTTTTCAATAGCAGATAAGGCTCTCCGTGATAACCGCATTATTTTGTTCGCTGATGATGATGGTATTATTCCAAGTATTAGCAGTAATTCTCTTGCTGATGCAGACCTTACCAACTACACCCCTGCAAAGGGATGGTTTAAGCACCCCCCTTTGACGCAACAACAAATGGCAGATGGTAAAGACTACGCTTTTTATCAAGGTGTGACTGTGGATGATTTCAAAGCCCTTTATGATGATTACAAATCTTCTTATGATGCTGCTTCTAAAGGTGACAAGGGAGAACCTATTTCCGTTGATGGTGGGGATGCTACTGCTTTAGATAAAGCCTTACTTTACTACAACAATCAAACCGTAGTAGATTCCGTAATGAAAATGATTCAACAATTAGAATCAGGTAAGAGGTCGGCTCGAAGATTTATTGCGAAGATTTACTTCGACTCCCGTGTAGAACACGATGTAGGAATTAAAAGAATTGATTCCGAGATGCGAAAAGAAATCGGTATTGCTAAGGTCGATAAAGATAAAAGAGCCGAACAAATTCTTTACGGTGTAGACATTACAGCACAAGAGCGTGGTGAACGCACAGGTTTAACTCAATATGAGTTCACACCATACCCCCGTGAAATTGTTACACAACCTATTAAGTTCTTTAACGAAGTGAATCGTTCTCAAGCCTCCGTAGAAGATGCTATTCTCGGTTTGATTGCTGAAAAAGAAGTTGAATATCGAGGACAAGTGTTTTCATCGCCTAACTTTACGGCTTTCATGGACACTAACCCCCATGTAGGTGGTAACGATTTGGCTTTCACAGACCGTATTGATATGGAACTGATGTTCCCATCAGCATTACTTGACCAACGATATAAGATTCTAAAGGGTGGATTAAGTGATGAGGCGCAATCACGAAGCGAAGGTGGAGTTGAAAAACCAACACCTCGTCGCCGTGTTCTTCGTAAAATTCTCGATGGAGAAATTACACCTCTCAGGTATGAAGATTTAAAGAAAATTTGGAAAGATACGAAAGCAGTAAGTTACGAAACTTCAGGTTACAATGCTTTAATGGATATATCTATTGTTTCCATGCTTTTTGCTCAAAGATTCGGTGTTCACGAACCTGACGCTACTGTGAGTTTAGATTTCGCAGTTCCATTCAAGCAAGAGAATAACAATATGATTACACACAACCGTAATTCAGGAAATTATGCTTCATCATTGAAACCTATCAACAGTTCAGGATATTTCATTGATGCTTCTATTTCTGAAAGTAAGGCTTATCGAAATGACATGATGAAAAGTAAGCAAGCAATCAGTCGAGGTCACGGGGCTATGGCTCTTTTAGACCGTGTTCTTGCTTTCCGTTTCACTAACAGTCTTGCTAAATTAAGTCGGGCTCTTGCATATCTCCGAGGTAATGCGTATGTTACTCGTAAAGAGATTATGGATGTTCTACCGTATGTTGTAGGCCACCGTATTGGTCGTGCTAAAGGTGATGGCGGTAATATGGAATATGGTATCAAAGACGATGCAGCCAAGCAATTCGCTTCAGGTCAAGAGTTCGTCCGTGAGGCTATCGTGCAAGGTTATCTTGAAAGAACAGTAGATTCTTTTGGTTCCACCAGCATGGGTAACACAGGAGATTGGTCACAAAGTAGGTGGGTTGAATGGGATTCCACTATTGCTCAAGCCCGAAAGGATTTGGCTTCCGCACGAACTTATTCAGAATATGAAATGAAGATGTGGGCTATGTCTCGTATGGCTTCAGGTGATGGTAATCCCGATACTGAGTCAGGAACAGGCGACCCAATGCCTTACCTAATTTATCGTTTAGTTCTCATGGAAGAGATGGCTGCTAACGACCCTAATAAGGTTCTACATCCGTTTATCAACCCTGAAAGTGAAAATCGTGATATTGAAGTTTATGATAAAAGAATTGAATACTATCAGCGAAAAATCAGCGATTTCCTTACCGCACCAGCATCTAAAGATAATCCTAACTATGCTGCGGCTGATGTCGCTATCCTTCGCAGAAAGATAGCACTTGAGCGTTGGTTATCTATTGAAGATAAATTGGCTCTTTTGAATCAAGCAGATTCCATCTTAGATGGTATCACAGGAACGCAGATTCCTGACAACTTTGGCCCTCTTCAACCTGCGGGTGGTGGAGGAACTTCAACTATCAACTTGAAATTGAGTGGTATTTATGGGGCTTGCACTGATGAACTTCCTGATGAATTCAAAGACATCGACTTGGATAACATGAGGATGTATCTTGGATTCCCAATAAATTCTTATATTCGTGGTCACACATGGTATGGAGGTAGCAATACAGGACGAGCAAAACAAATCCTTTATCGTGGAGTTTTAAATCAATTAGATTCTGATGCTTATATGGGTATTAAAACCGCAGCAGGTGGAGAGGGAGATGTTTTAACTGAAGGTAACGCCATATACCCCACAGCAAGCAAAACTAATATCCAACAAAGCGTTGTCTTCCGTGGTTCTTGCAGAACTGATGATGATAAGGAACGATTATACAGCCGTTTAGAAGATTTCATGAACGACATCGACCAAACTTTTGAATTCTTCGCAGGGTGTGAATTAGAAGTAGGTTCCACAGGAACTCCTAAAGAAAAGGGTTACACCGAAATAGTAACAGAAGTCATGAGTATGATGGATGATGTTCAATCTTCTGACGATGCTGATACTGAAACTCGAAGTTTCATCTGCGAAGTTGGAAACATTGAAAGAGAATTCATCAACCCTATCAAAGACCTCAACTTATGGGATGAGACAGGATTAAAGATACTTGGAACTGATGATGATAGATTGCGATTGTATATTGATGTAGTGGCCGATAATAATCAAAAATATGTTGAGTTGAATTTCTGTTTATCTTCTACATTCGTTAAACTTGGAGCAGAAAACAACCTTGAAGTTATTGGATTGACTGATACTGACCCTCTTGGTGCTAACGACCTTGGAGCCACCTATGATAACAAAAATACTTTCTTTGATTTAGGTAACATGACTCTTTTCGCTGCTTTAAGTTTCGACCAACTTGCTAAAAAGTATGCCTAAACAGGCAAACTGAAATAGCAGGAGCGAGAACATTAAGGTGGAGATACTCATGGCACACCAATCTCAAGCAACTAATCTTTTAGGAGCCTTGAATTATGATGTGTCAAGTGAACCTTACGGTTCGGAATTATCAATAAAAGCATTATCACAGAATAAACTTATTCTACCACCTTTAATGTGGTCGGCCTGTGATTTAGAAAATTTTCATTATCAAGGTATTCCTAATGCTGAACCTTTAAATTTTGCTAAAGGGTTAATGTCGGAGGCTAAAGCATTTCAAGATTTGTGGCCTAAAAATAGAGGCACATTCAAAGCCACTATGACTTCATGGGTTAATTCTGATTTAAATCAATTACTTTCAAAGGTAAGTATTCCTGAGTGGGTTGCTGTCACTAATTTATTTACAGAATTAGAAAAAATAAACAGTGCTGAAGCCGTTGAACAAATAAATACTCGATGGTGGGGATTAGTAAGTCCGTATAAAGATGAATATGCGGCGATAGGTCGTGCCAACACTACTGATATTGGTGACTTTTTTGACCGCTTTAGCGGGTTCGGTAGAGGATTACAATTCTACCCTACTTTAGTTGAAAGTTTGATGGCTGGTAAGACTGATACTTTAAATGTTGTTAGTATTTACGATGCCACGAAAACAGGAACTATTACTGCTGCTTACGATTGGCAAGGAAATGCGTGTAGGAATTCTTTTCAATCACCTTACAATGTAGATGTTACTTGGGCTGATGGAAGTTCTGAAAGAATCAGTTACCTTTCAGTTCGCCAATTAGACCCTATTTTGAATAAACCGATGGAATGTCGGGCTCAATGGACTTTAAGCCCTATGGATGGTATCGGCGTTCCAAGAAGCAATAACGATTTCGTTAGAAAATTAGGAGGTATAATCTTGATTGCTGGATTAGGGATGCGTGACCGCACAGGACAACCTCTTAACAACCGTATCAAGGCTTGGACTCTTATGGCAGGGGCTTACCTTCAAGATTCTGCTAAAAGTGAAACCTACCTAAATATGGCAGATTCGTTAGGTGTGGGGTGGGAATCCTCTTTAGGTCAAAACATAATGGTTGAAATCGCAGATTATCTTTACACTAAACCTTTAGAAATACAAGCAATCGGAAATAAAATAGCAGCATTCTTAGACAAAGAAGAAGTATTCCCCCTCGGAACTGTTGATGATTCAGGTTTAGTTCTTTGCCCGCACTGTAAAAAATGTGAAACAATCGCTGATGCAAATTGGAAGGATTTCGGAGTTCAATTTTTTGGTGACGGAGATGAAATGATTTCTTATACATGGAGATTAAGAGCGAATCGTTTCCGAGCAGTAGGTAGATTAGAATGCTCAAGTTGTGGTAAAGATTATTACAGGAAATTTAACCCTATTTACAGAACATTTTCCTCGCAACTCCCTCTTAACAGTATTCCTCGAAAACTTGCCCCTTTAACCTTAATTGATAACTCTCGCCAAGGAGGGAGTTGTGCAGAAGGCACACCAGCGGCTTACACAATTTTAATGCCTACGGAAAAAGGAAGTTCAACAATGACAGGCTTACCTGCCTTAAGAGTATTCTCTCGAATGGGTGATTTGAGTCGTGCTAATGATATACCTTTAGAAGTCGGGAGTCAAAGCCGCAATCTAAAAAGAGTAAATTTTTGTTCAGGTAAAAGTGTTGTCCCTAATTTCAGGATGAGTTCTCACGCTTACTACGACTCTTACTTAGGTAGCAAACAAGGTGATGATGCAGGAGTTAATAAAAGTGATTTCAGAACGGGAGTTTTAGGAAATCGTATCTGTGCTTGGTGTGACGCTGTAAGTAGAAATACTAATGAGGATATTCCTACCACTTTAATTGAAGGTGCATACTTCACGGGAAATAGTAATTTCATGGCGATTAAAAGGTTAAACGATGGCTTACAAGTCTTTGATAGAGTGGATAAAGATTATGATGCCACTATCTATGAAGTTCCTGATGGTATGGGTGGCACATTTGAGGTTGAAAAAATAAATTACTACAAAATTCGTTTAATAGCAGGAAATACTATTAGGTTTTTGCACATTAAGCCTGATGATTTAGGTCAAGTAATTCCTGATGCTGACAGTGTAGGGGCTGAAACTATAAGCATTCTTACAACCCCTTGCCCTAACGAATTTTCCAAGGTTACAGAACTCGCATTGAAACTCTACGATGAATATCTTGAGGCTAAAATTAAACATGAAAATTTAAAGGCGCAAGTTACAGTTTGTGAACAACTTGCTTATTCTGCTTGCCTAAAAAATAATAAATGGCAACCTGCTGTTTGCCCTTCAAGGTATCAAGAGTCAAGAAGTGCAAGTTTTGGAGATAATCTTTTCAACATAAACGGTGAATCCATTGATTACGATTCTTGGTCTGATGATAATAAAGAGTGTTGGACTCCTACGGGCGTGGTGACGAGATTCCCAACACCGCCTTTTACGAAAAAATCGGCAAGTTTAATCATAACCCCTTATGCTGACAACAGAAGAGTAAATTACCTAAAGCAATATCATATTTTAAAGAAAGTAGGTGAAGAAAGCCAAGAAGTGACACTCCCAACAGGGGAAGTTTGTCAAGAAGTCATACCTTATTTACATTGTCGAGAATGTGAAAACAGTTACAATGGTGCGCCTAATGATACTGAAGCCGAAGAATGGAAATTTTGGAGAGATAGTGTAGGTTTGGATGCTTTAAGACCTGATGTTTTAAGTCGTCGTAATGATAATGGTGGAGGTTACAATAAAAATTCAAAGTGGCACTACACACTACCATTATATGTAGGGGCTCAGGTAGGCGAGTTAGAAGATGAGATTAAATCCGAGCCTTCTAATTGGGGTCAAATGTTCCCTCAAGAATTATTAGATTGGTTGTTAGCAGGTAAAACCTTCGCTACTGCCACCCCAAGCCCCTCAAGCGAGGTTGTTAAGGAGATTGATGAAGATGCCTGAAGAAAAGGAAGAGACACCTGTTGAGACACCTGTTGAGATAGCAGAAGATGAAAAACTTGTAGATGCAACAGCGGCGGCTACGATACTGTTGAATGAATGGTGGAGGCATAGTGCATTCGTAATTAAGGGCGACCCTGCTGTTGATTGTGCGCCACCACCCCCTGAAGAAATGGGCGACCTTTACGCTATTTTGAAGGATTTACTTCCTGCTTTGCGCTCGGAAGGAGAATTGAAGTTGAGAGGTAGAGTCTTACAAGGTTTATCTGAATGGATTCCTGGTGTTGATTCACTTGGAGATTTAATACCTGAAACATGGTTGCCACCTTTGCCACCAGCCATAACTACTTTAATGAAAGTTTATGTTGATGAAAAAGGCGATGAGCCAGGTGGTGGAGGTCACTTAAACATGATGATAGATTTATCAGGTTCCATGACACACGGTATTGGAATGACAAGTTCAGGTTCAAGTTGTAATATCATCACGGCATCTATGTGTTTAGCCATGATTTTGATTAACGGTTGCGAGGCAGGAGGGCATACTTTCACTCTTAACGGATTCGGAAGTGGTTATGGGAGTAAAACCTTGTGGGAACTACCCAACCCTGAAGGAGATTCCTTTTTCACCCAAATAAATGATGTTACTCGAATGATTTGGGGTGAAAGTTCAGCACAACGGAAAGATTACCAAGGGGCGATTGCATCCATGAATAATCAAGCCTCCACAGGTCAGATGTCTAATTTGTGGAGTCCGATGAGTGGAACTCGTTCAGGTGCAGGAATGGCACGATTGTATTTCATGATGAAAGAGCAGTTCAAAGGGACTGAAATTCGTGTGGCTCCTGCTCTCTTTTTGAGTGATATGTTGCCAAGCGACCTCGATGTTCCGAGCGATGCTTATGAGATGCAAGGTAGTTTCCCTGTTATCAAAAAGGAAGTGATAGACATGAAGGGTGCGGAAGATACAACAAAATATGGATTTTGGTATTGGGCTAAAAAGTATCACGATGATTTTGGGCCTGTAATTTGTGTTCAACTTGTCCCTGATGGTTATCGTTCAAATATCACCCCTCAATACATAGAACGCTTACGCCAAGGGTTCGTCCAATATGTTGGTGGTGGCGACAAAGGTTACGCTAAATGTCTGTGTTCTACTGATGATTACGCTACTGAATCTACACCATACATCTTTATGAGCCCTACGGGTGGCAATTTAAGAGAAGTAGCCAAAGAAGTTAGTAATTACATAGCCAATATGAGTGGTGAAGGTGATGTTCAATGTGGCGGTAAAGGTGTTACTTTTTAGTAACGGAATAGGGGAAAGCCCATATAGTCGCACCGTTTCATAAGGTTGGTGATAGTATGGATGATGAGATTATTCCTATGGACGCTTCGGAATTCACACCTTCAGATGTGAACCTCAAGGATGAATCTGTGCTACCACCACCTTTTTCTCCTGAAAAAACAACTTCAAGTGAATCCTCGAAAGAGGCATTTGAGCATATTTTAGACGATAAGAAAAATACTCTTAGTAAAACGGATTGGGGTAACAAGGTTTCTAATTCTGATGCTAAAAAACCTGCTATTGTGTTAAGTAGAGATGTTCACCTGCCACCTGAAATCATTTATGCTAAAATGTTTATTTGCGGTCAAAGCGGTAGCGGTAAATCTTTTACCACAGGGGTTTTCATGGAAGAGTTGGCTCGATTAGGCTTACAATTCGTATGTTTCGATGCTCTCGGAGCCCACAAAGGTTTGAAACAACTTCCTAATGTCGTGGAAATCGTGCCGACAATGGAAATGCACCCTAACATGGAACGCTTTGTCGAAGAAATTGAAAAGAATCCTGATATGAGTGCCGTTATTGACTGTTCTATGGTTGATGATGCTACGGTTCAGAAAATAATCGCTGAATATGTAGAAAATCTATTCAAGAAGCGTATGATGAGAGGTATAATGACTATTATTGAAGAGTGTCAAGATTTAGTCCCACAGAATAAGCCCTCACTTTTATCTTATGGGCCTATTGTTAAATTATGTAAAAAGGGGAGACAATACGGTTACGGCGTTTGTTTAATTTCACAGCGACCTCACGAAGTAGGTAAAGCGGCTTTAACACAATGCACCATTCAAATCATTCACGGTGTTATTCAAACCCGTGATTTAATGGCTATCAAAGACCAAATCGCACAAGGAACAGACCGTCACGCCACCAATACTCTTTTAGATAATATCAGAAACTTTGAATCAGGAGAGTGTCTTGTATATTCTCCTTCTTTAGTGCCTCAAATGAGAGGAACCCGTGAACATTCTATACAAACCACTATTCGTTCTGACCGTAGCACAGAACACACAGGAGACAATGTAGAAGTTACTGTAAAAGGTCAAGAAGAAGGGTGGGGTCGTAACAGTCTAAAAGTAGATAAACCGAAAACTTTGGGTGGTATGAGAGTTCATTTCAATGAAACTGAAGATTACAATCCTTACGAACAATTACCTTCTTCAATGCAAGTAGAAACTGTCCCTGTGCAAACCACTTTTAACCATCTTGGCAACGCCAATAATAATCCTGTTGATGATGATTGGTGGGCTGAAGGTGAACCTCCTGCTTTAAATTCTGAGAACTCTAAGAATTGGCAAGATAAAGGTGGAGCCTATGTGAGCCCCTTATCATACGACGGCTTCTCTAATGAAGAATGGAATGCTGATTTAAATGCCGAGATGTTAAAGGCTCTCCCTCAAGATGGAGATTCAGGCATTGTTAAAACTGCTAAAGTTCTCGGAGCCGTTTTGCTTACTGCCAGCGGCTTGTTTTTCATGTTAAAGCGGCCTACAACTTCGCCAATAGTAGAGAATTACGAAGCCTCTAAATGGGTTCAGCGAGCCGAAACAATGGAATCTGACGAAGCCGACATATCACAATCTTAAACACGATGCAATACTTAAAATACTATCTGTGTGTAGTATGGTTAGTCGTCACCAAGGATTAACCGTCCTGACGACCCAAACTCCCCGCATGGAGAAAACGATTCACCACCCATGAATCGTGGCCTGTGAAGTGCGGGGTCTGCGAGGGTTTTCTTAACATTCTTTCAATAAAGTGAGTGCTTCACCAAGCACTTCATCTAAGTTTGTCAAATCAGGCAACTCTAATCCGATGTAATAATAGTTTTCATCTTCCGAGTAAAGTGATTCTTTGAATCTTCTTTTTTCTTGATACTTAGGTTGGGCTTCTTGAGCCCAATACGAAGCGTTTGGTCGCAACACCGACAAACCCCAATACTCGATAATCACAGGTTTTGTGATTCCTTTTTGAGGTAAAAGAACCCAATCAGGTTGGGTTTTAGTTTTATTAAACTTGATTTCAGGTTCGTAAATGGAAATCCAACCATTACGATACAACCAATCATCAATTCTTTTTTCAGCCTTCGATTTAACTCGATGGCCGCAAGCGGTTTTCAAAAGCGATTGGCGAGATTTCGCCATACCTTTATTTGGGAGGCCGACTATATGAATTCCCACTAAAACGAGCCATACCAATTCAACATCCCGTGTTGATTCATTTCAGGAGCGTAATAGTTCACCACTCCTAAATCGTCCCAAACCATCCTTGGGTGTGTTGTATCTCGAAAATCCACATAATCACCTCTTTTAGCAGGTCGTATGTGGAAAGATTTCGGATAAAGTCGAACCCCTTCGGAATTTCCTGTGTGCCTCTCGCTTAAATCTTCCGTTCCAAAGGTTAAAATTGCAGCGTAACGCTGACCGAAATCATATTCGTCGAATCCTTGATACACTTTTACATCTGTTATATCGAAAAATTTCACCACGCAAACTTGCCACTCACCTAAAGAATTAGTCTGCAAATAAACCGATGCCGTAGCATTATAATCTATTTTATCTTCGCCCTTTTCAAAGTATTCCATTGTGTTTGGATTTTTCAACCAAATGGGTGTTCTTGAGCCTTGAGAGGTTTCCTTGTAAGTAAAAGGTGAGATATACTCGTATTGTTTCCACTTTGCATGGTCTTCAGGGATGAAAGCATAATCTGTGATTATCTTTTCTTCAAGATAATCCCCCCTTCTCTCACTCCATTTCTCTATTGTCCGAGTTAAAGGTTTTCCAAAGTAAAAAGTGTTTTTCTGTTTAATAGTATCTAAACGATTGGGAATCCAGCGTGAACTGCGATTCGGGTGACGATTCATTTCTTGTTCTTCGTCCGTCCTTAAATTGTGCCACCATGAAGTAGTGTCTTGCTCTTTAATGTTGCTTAACCCTAATTTACCTAACCAATCTGACAAAGTTAAAGGAGGGTTTTGCCATAAATCTAAGTGTTCAAAAACGGTTCCTGTTAAAGCAGGAAGTTGCATTTTAATGTATTCAAAGTATTGCTCTACCATGTATTGATTTTCATATCGTATGGCTTGTGTTTCAGGCATAACTTGAAATCGTTGCCAAGTAATATCGTTTTTAACTTTACCAAGCCACCAATCTTCTACGGCATGAATGTATTCTCCTGAAACACACTTACCAAGGGCGTTTAACATCGGATAAATAATCTTTATCTCGAAAAGATTCGGATGAATCTCTTTCAACAGTTGCACCATTTCAGATTTAACCATGTTTCTATTTCTCCGCACAACTATAAGAACTCTCATAACCGAAACACTTATACCTGCCAACCCCTTCGCATAGATTGATGGCGACTACAAAAGACCCTACAACGGAAAAAGAAAATCTTGACGAACCTCAAGAAAAAGAAGATGAAATTCAAGTGGCTGAGTGTAATTGGGTAAAAGGCCGTTCTTACGCTGTTAAATCTTTCAAAAAAGTTCTCCCACCCATTTCGCACAAGCGGCTTCCCGCTTCGGGCAAGTTAAAAATCACAAAAATCATACCCACCTCGCACAGATTCGGGGGCTATCATGTAGAAGCCTGTTTAGTGGGTGATACTTCACAAGAGTTCACATGGATTCAATTTTGGTGGACTACTCAAGATAAGTTTTACTATGCTAACTTCGGAAGCCCTCGTTCTGATACGCCCCCAAGCGAGGTTAAGAAGGTAAGAAGGAAACGCAGTAGTAAGTAAAAGGGACGGTATAAACTCTCGTCGTTTGAGATGGAAGCCTTCTTATAGTCGGTCAGACGAATAAGCATGAAGGTGCTTGTAATGTATCAAGGGATTCCAATTCAGAACGAAACAACGAGAAGCGTAAAGACTATTGGTGGTGGCTATGTTCTACCTGAAGCACCCCCATCTCCGAACTTAACGGCTTTTGATGAAGTTAATATCTCAAGAGACACCCTACCTGCTCGTAATGCTATGACAAGTATGGGTGAAATTGGAACCAAGGCGGTTAGACCTATGCCTACTATGGTTCACGATTCAATGGCAGGAGCAGGTGCGCCTCCTTCCGCAAGCGGTATGCAAAATCTATCTTCTCTACCTAATGTTAGCCCGATGGGTCGTGGTGGAGATTATGTTCGTGCGCCTATCTTTTCTACTGATGAGGAAATCATGAACTACGATATGAGAGGTCAGCAAATCAGCCCTGACGAACCTATTAACTTCCGTGCTTCGCACACTCTTGAAATGTATGGTGCAGAATCAGGCCCTAACATTACCGAGATGAAAATCGCCCGTGAAGAAACCTTCCTTGACCAACTCCCTACTAATCACGGAGTTCCGATGAATTTCGGAGGCAACCCTTACACTGAAAAGAGTCGGCAATACCTCCGACCTCAACCTTCTTTAGTTCGTGGCCCACAATATACTGCCCCTCGCACTTCTATTGTTGAACCTATTATCAACATTCCAATCAGACCTGCACCTCCTAAAATCAATATGCCTCGTATTCCAAGAGTGAGTGCAAACCCGACTTCTGTTCAGGCTCGCCCTGTCACACCTCCTGTTTCGGGGCCTGACTTCGGATTAGGGGCTAACTCATCCTTACTCGCAGGAACTTCAAGACACATGGGGCCAATCGGTCAATCGTCAGGTCGTTCTTTTGGAGCCGAAGGTAGCATGACTCCCTTTTAATGGGGGTTAAGTTATGAGCAAAAGATGTCCTGAATGTCGCTATCGTATGGAACACGATGGCGTTGTCGATAACGATGATGTCTATTATTGTGATGTTTGTGGGATTTATCAAAGTTATCCTTTAGAAGAAGCCACGCTTGCAGCAGAAGGTAAAAACTGCGGTTGTGGAAAAGACCCTTGCGTTACTTACGGGGCGGAATCTGAAAAAAAACTTAAAATGGTGAGTCCAAGTTGTCTCGCTTGTGGAAATGACCGTGCCACTATCGACTATGAAGGTGATAAATTTTGTTACGATTGTTATCACTACGCTGAATCTTTTGGAGCCGATGAGGAATTTTACGAAGAATATCCTGCCAAGTATTATCAAATAGATGAAGATGAAGGAGTTTTCCATCTTCCTACTACCGACTCTTATTGGCTGGTTCACGGAGAAGATGCTTTAACAAAGGAACAATTTCAAAAACTTTCTTTCGGTGCAGAAACTTTCAACTCCTATAAAGTCGCTCCTGAACTTTCTTCCTACACCGTCGATGAATTAGTCGCTTCTAAGGCAGGGCCACAAGGTTCTGCTTCATACGATGAAATGGTTTATGACCCGATTGCTCAAAACCGATTAAGTGCTGAGTCGAGCCCCATATCTCAAACTTTACTTCTTATAGGTGCTATCGCAGCAGGTCTTGGATTCGGTGTTTTCCTAACTAAAAACTTAAATCCTTCGACCCCTGAAACCTCCGACGAAGGTGGTGCTTAATTGTGTCCTCCGCTTTGGAACAACGATTTCCTGATTCCGTGTTTCTAAGAAACACAAAAGGTGAACGGGCTCGCTTCAAGAAAGCAAATCTTGGCAACCGTAATTGGGCGGGATGGGTTCATCTGCAAAGTTACGGCAAGGCTCCTGCTGTTTTAGTTTCCGATTTGAAAGTAGGCGACTATATCTTATACAACTACGGTTACAAATCTCAAATTAAAAGTATCACACCTAAAGGTAAAGCCTCCGTAGTAGTGGAAACGGAATCTGCTAAAGACGGCAAACTTTACGACAGAACTTACCGATTGAAATCTTTAATCCCTATTTTATCTGATAGACAAATTCAAATTCATCAGCGTTTGAAAAGCAAAGGCTACGCTGCTGAAACTAAAACTAAGAACCAGCAAGAACGCCAAATCATTTTTAGTTTGGCAGAAGACCTTATTTACAAGGCTTTTGATTACTACAATAAGTGCTTAAATCGGGATGGTTATCATCCTGAAGATGAGGATGAAGAAGAGATTGAGGATATGTGTCGTGAAGCAGTAGCGTTGGCTCGGAGTATTGGTCTTGATGTGGAATACCGACCCTATATGGATAACCGTCTTGGTATTTCAGATTTAGAAGACCAACTGTATGAAGAAGGAATGGAAGCGGGTTTGGAAGATTCTTTTGGAGCCGATGAGGAATTTTGTGAATTATGTGACCAAGACACTGAATCGTGTTTTTGTGGCTATTGCGATAACTACCGTTGCTATAACAACATGAGTAATGCCTCTAATCTTGATTACAAACCTATTGGTGTAGAAAATCTGTGTGAGCATGGTTTTTGTATTGTTTGTCATGAAAGCAAACCGATTACTGTGTGGGATGGCCCTACCCCTCATGCTGCTATGAGTGAACCTTATTGCAGTTGTGGGAAATTTGGAACAGAAACTTTTGGAGCCGAAGAAGGAAATACAAAATGGGATAGGGCATTGGCTCAAATGAAGAAATACAGCCCACCTGAAGAAGAGGTGATTATGTTTTCCCATATCCCAAAGTGGCCTTATGATGCTTGGATGGAAAATAACTTACCCCCTTACTTCAATAAAGAATTGGTTGATGAAGATTTATTTGATAGGGCGAACCTTATGGAAAATGTCGTTTTATTTTTACCTTCTTGTGATTCATCACATAATTCCGCCACCCTTCAAGTAAGTCAAAAAATTAGCCGAGAAAAGGTCGTTAAGCAATTGAAAGATTGGGGTATAGATACAAGCACCCTAAAACACTATCTAACTGATTGGGGTGTGGGTGGTGTAGAAGAAATGAGCATTTATGAGTTTGAAATACCTCATACTTTGCTTTGCGATTGGTCTAATGCTTATGTGCGAGATACTTACTATGATGATGATGATGGCACAGGTTACACCACATTCGGTCAAGATTGCCTAAGATGTAATGCTCACAGACGGGGCGACATTGGCGGAAAAGTTTCATGGGATATGAAGGCTGAAAAATTTGGAGCCGAAGCAGGAACTTACCGTATCAATTGGGACGATGGTGAAGAAGGCGTGACTTTTGATTACGAAGGTGGCGATGATATGGATTTCGACGATGAATGGACTGACCGCTTTTGGGATGCTTCTAATCCTCAAGTTAAAAAGGATGCAGAATCTTTTAACGCAGTAGTAATCGCACCTGAACCTCCTAAAGGTATCGTAGAGAAAGCCTTGATGAATCATTATCTTTTCCAAGAATCAACTTTAAGACAAGCCCTTATGGAAATTGAAAATCGAGTAGAATTAGGTTTAATGTCGGTGGAAGAAGCCGAAAAAAGGTTAAATCGTTTAATTCAACAGAAAATGCGAAGTGAAAACTACGCTTCAGAAAACACCAGCAAGAAATTGTTAAGCGGAGTATTTATGTTAGTGGCTGTGGCTTCGCTATGGCGAGCCGTTACTGTAACGGAAGACACTTATCTTTTTCCGAAGGAAAATAAATACATGACTATCTTAGGTTCTGCTTCTATCGGACTTGGAATCTTGGCTTGGAAAGGCGATTCTATACTTGCGGCTTTGGAGGATTAACGATGGATGCTAAGGAAACAGCCCGTTTGAAAAAATACGAAAAAACCTATGGCAAGGAAGGTGCAAAGGTTCGTAACAGAATTTTCAAGAGGATTATTGCTAAGGCTCAAGACGGCACAAAGGCAGGTCAATGGTCGGCAAGAAAAGCCCAATCATTGGTTGAAGACTACGAAAAAGCGATGGGGAAGAAAGGAAAAAAGGCTTACAAGTCAAGTAAAAAAACCAAGTCGCAGAAATCCTTGAAAAAATGGGGCGACCAAGATTGGAAAACCAAAAGTGGTAAGAAATCAAGTAAAACAGGTGAACGGTATTTACCTGCAAAGGCTATTGACTCCTTAACTGACAAGGAATACAAGAAAACAAGTGCCAAGAAACGCAAAGATATGAAAAAAGGCAAGCAGTTCAGCGACCAACCTGACAAAATCGCTAAAAAAACTGCTAAATATCGTGCGGAACAAGACCACGACATTATACTCGTTAAAAGTGAAATCCCTGATATGGTTTGGTTGGGTATAACTGAATCTAACTACGGAAAAAGGACTCAAGAGGAAATGGACGAACTTGAAATGGAACTTAGCCAAATGAACGATGATGAAATCAGAAAATTTATCAAAGAATCTCCAAGAAGAGGTAGATTTGATGAAAGTTCTATCAATCACTTGAATAACTCAAGATTCTTTTATGTCCAAAGAGGTTCTACACCTCGGAAACATCATCGCACCGAAGATTGGGGTGACGATGTGGATTGGGAAGATGGTGACGATTCTACGAGTGAAAAAAATCGTCGTCCAAAAGAATGGGATGATGTAGATTGGAACGCTGAAAGATTTGCTTCCGAATTATACAACCCTAAAATCGGGACTTACATTACTACGGAACGGCACTACCAACTTTTAGACACCAATAAAGCAATAAAGGCTATGCACAAAAACGGAGTTGGTTTCTTTTGGAATACGGCTGGAACAGACTTACAGAAAGAAATGGAAATTTATCCCGTCAAGAAAATTACGGAAATCAGGGTGGGAGATGAAATTGCTCTTTGGGGGCCTGTTGAAGCAAGAGTGTTATGGATTAACCCTGAAACTCGATACAAAGATGATGGTAAAGGTGGTCAAAAAAGAATAAATGGTTACGCTATGGAATTGGAAGTTACGAAATTACCCCCACAGCCTACAAATCCTCATTGGTCTGAACAAAGGTTCGGTAAATTAAAAGTAGGTGATATTCTTGATAAATTCGTTCATCAAGGAGGGAAAAAAGTCGGTATGACGCACCTACCTTTGGCTAAAAGTTCGTGGGTGGAATCTGCTGCGGAGTGGAACGCTGAAGGATATTATCAAGTTTATCTTTACTATGGTGGAGAATACCCTAATGAAATCAGATACGCTCGGACTTTTAGAGAAGCCCGTGAGATTGAATACCGCAGCGGAGCCGAACACAGCGAAATAGTTAATCCTCAAGGAAATGTTGTGGATTCAGAAACAGGTGAAGAATATCCTCCGTTGGTGTTCGATGCGGAATCACGACCACGCAGCGTGGAAATTAAACGCAGTAGCAACCCTGAAAAGAAACTTATGGCGGTGTTTGAGGACAAAGACGGTAAGAAAATCAAGACTACGCATTTCGGGCAACGAGGGGCAAGTGACTACACGAAACACGGTGAAAAGGAAAGAATGCAACGCTATCTTGAGCGACACGGAGGCGGAACTACTACCAGCACGAAAGAAAATTGGAAAGACCCTACTACGGCAGGAGCCTTATCACGATGGGTTCTATGGAACAAGCCGTCCCTCTCAGGTTCTTTTAGCAACTTTAAAAGTCGTTTCGGCCTGAAAGGAGATTTAAAAGTTAGTAAATCTGCTGAAACCTCTCAAGTAGAATCTAACAACCAAATACAATTCTATTCAGGCGTGGTTTTAGGTTTAGGTGCATTCTTGGCTTTACGGTCATATTTCCGTGACGAAGAATGAATCCAAGACTTCTTATAGTCTATCTGCCCGATAATGGTATAGGTGTTACTTATGGCAAGAAAGTATGGAAAAAGAAACCGATACGGCAACAGATATGTTGCTCGCAATTCAAAAGGACAATTTATCTCGAATGTTGATGTCGGGCGCAGTTTGAAAGCAGACAAGCGTAGAACTGCTAAGAATTACAAAGGCTCAGGCTACGGACAAATGGGTGACACGCAAAAGAAAAGTTTCTTATCTCAAGGCTACAATGATAAAATGGACGAGTCAATGGGAATGTCTCATCGTGAATCCAAGATGAAGCAATCTATGAAAGACCGAAGAGATGAATCGGCAGGTATGGAAAATCACATGAACCGCAGAAAATACTCCCGTGTAGGTAGTATGGATAAGGGTGACAGATACATGGCTGAAATGGGAGTTCCTATGAATTATCCTGAAGGTGATGGCCGTATTCTTGGTCAATCCACCGCTTCTACCAACTTCACCCCTGCTGGACTTCACGCTGAGAATTTCAATGGTGAATCTATGAGTGATTTCAAAACAGGATTTATCACTACTTTCGGAGTTATCGGAGCCCTTATCACAGGCGGCATGGTTCTTAATCTTTTAGGTATGGGTAGCAAATCCGACGAATAATAGGAAGGATGCTGTATGCCAAACATCTACAAAGGAGACATCGGATTCACAGGCCAACAGGCTGCACTTATTGATAAAAATAATATCGGTAGTGATTTGAATTATTCTGTTAAGACAGGAAATCTACTTTTGACTAATGACCGCACAGGTGAAATGTTTAGTTACGAAGATGAACCTCAAAAGTTAGAAGATTATTCCGCAGGTCGCCTAAAAGTAACTGCACCTGCACTTCATTGTCCTACTTGCGCTTCTCGTATGATTGCTTATGTTCGAGGTAAAAGAAAAATCTCTATTCCTTTCTGTCCGATTCACGGTCATGAGAGTTTAACACAGTATTCCAATCTATCTTGTAACGCTTTCCGTAACGATGCAGTTCGCCATTTTGAAGCCGAAGACGACCCTGATTTCGATTCTGCGAAAGCAGACCGTAACAAAGACGGTAAGATTTCTTCATGGGAACGCAAAGTAGGTAACGCTGTTGCTAAAAGTATGAGAGAACAAAAAGCGGCTGAACTAACAGGTTCCGAGTTTTATCCTGTCGGCCAAGGTAGAGTTCTTGGGGCTATCACAGGCGATTCACAGTTTTCACCTTTAGGTGCTAATGCTGAAGAAGATATTTATTACTCAGAACGCCAAACTACGGATTTCGGTATGGTTGGTTCAGGGAATGATTTTGCTCAAAATCGTGCTGAAATGATGGATGAAATGTCTCAAAGTATGTCAGGTGGCCGTATGTGGGTTACTACGGCTATGTTGGCTATTGGTTTTGTAGCAGGGTTGGCCTTTAAAGATATGAAGAAAGACACTTCTGTTGAGTGAATTTTCTTTTAACTAAAGTAAGCCTTCTTATAGTCTTACCGACCAATTAGGTTGGAGTTGTTACTGTGTCTAAAGTTTATGTTCTCGTCGATGAAAGACTTATGGCTGCTAAAAACGCTAAAAGAAGTCGTCACCCAAGACATTTCGTAGTCGCAGCGTATTCCACGATGAAGAAAGCCCAAGAAGCCGCAAACGGGTATCTTGAAGCCTTGAGTTTCGCACCCGCAGGTAACGGTTGGAAACAAGGCAAACTTAAAGGTGAAATCACGAAAACCGAAAGCAGCGGTAAAAAGTCCGATAAATACGGTTCGCTACACGCTACTTACCGTGACGATGAAGCAGTATTAGGACACCTTCGCATTTTAACTCTTACCGTGAATCAACCTCCTGAAGATGAGATTGATTACATGACAGCGGAAACTTTTGGTGCTGATGAAGTAGCATACGCTGTTATGTGGGAAGGTAAAGAAGACGACAATGAGGGGTTAATCTATGGTATTGAATACATGGACGGAGAAGAGGTTTCTGATGTCGAATGGTTTGCTACTGCAAAGGAACGAGATGCCGAATTGAAATCGTATGTTGAAGAGTTCGGTGCAGAAACTTTTGGTGCTGAATCCAAGTTCGATAAATTAGCCAAAGAAATCGCTGCGGATTATCGTAAAAAAGGTAAATCTCCTGAAGAAGCGATGGAAATCGGTGAGGCTACTGCGGCTAAAATCGGCAGGGCTAAATTCGGTAAAAAGAAATTCGCTCGAATGGGTAAAAGTGCAGAATCCGTTACCAACTTCAAGGGTGAAATGAAAACTTTAGTTCAAACTTATGTGGAACTGCGTTATCCTGATGATTTAGAGATGCAAGACGCAATTTTTGAAAACATTACTTCAGGAAAAGAATCCGTTTCACTTAAAGAAATGCAAGATTATGTGGCAACTCGTTCTTCGTGGTATGCTGAAATAGAAGCGGTAAATCCTTCAATGGCAGTAATTCACAATCAAAACGATGATTTCGTTGGTTCAATTGAAGTTTTAGATGATAGTGACGACCCTGATAGTGTGGAAGTTTTCGTTAATGACGACCAAATGAATGAAATCAGTTCTACCAACTTATACGAAGACGGCCAATTTTGGGAAGATTACGATGCGGAAACCTTCAACGCTGAAAGAAAGGTTTATGTTCTAAGATTTTCCGACCCCATGCGAGGTGGTAAAGAAGTAGAAAATGCTTTTTTGAGTTACGAAGAGGCACAAGAATACATAGAGCGTTATATTCGACCTTACAATGATGAACGGATTAGACCGTTCCCGCAACATATCGCAACAACTATCACCGAAGAAACTCGAAGATTCGATGCGGAAACTTCACATTTCGGAGGTCACACCACAGAACCTATTTGCACAACCTACGCTTGTCGAACTGAAATAGGAGGCACACACAAAGGTTCCGATGCTATGCGTTTTCTTGCTTTCTTGAATGAAATTAAAAACACCGTAGGCATCAGTAATATAAGTTACGAGCATATAGGAGATGAAGTCCCATTCGGTGTTGTAGTTTTCAAGTTTGATATTTGTAATAGTGGATATAAGCCTACTATCGCACAAGTAAAGGCGCAATTAGACAATTTAAGGAACGGAATGATTCTGCGAGGTGCAGATTACGAGGATTTGCACAGACCGATTCAAACGCTGGCTGAAGGTGACGAACCTAATGAAGAGTGGTATATGGGGGCTGAAACCTTCAATGCTATGTCGTTCAAACAATGGTCTAACGACGAAATGAATGAAGAACTTCACGGTGGTCAAAACATGAATTTCGATGCGTGGTTAGAAGATGAAGTTCACACTCACGGCAACATTCCGCTAAAGGAATGGGGCTACGAAGAAGAACACGATGAGCCTGAACACCAACACGCAGAATCCATGATGTCGGAAGATTACGATACTGACGAAGAGTTCTTGCAGAATTGTCGCACAGACATAAACAGGCAGATTGAACTCGGACAAATGTATGCCATCAATGAAGAGAAAAGACCCGAACATTGTGATGCAGATGGGAATTGGAACGATGGCGAGAACTTCTATACGATACTCAACCTATGGGGGCAATACCATTACGATGAGGACAAGGCAGAAAAATTGCTATATCAAATGTTTAGAGAGGAATACCCTCAATACTTAGAAGCAGAAACTTTTGAGGCTAAAGGAATAGACACTTACGCTGAACCGTTGGATGAAATCGGCAACTTTTACAGTGGCAAAAAGGGTATGCTCAAGATAGCGGGATTAGGTGCTTTAGTTTCGGCTGGTATTTGGATTACCAAGAATAAATTGTTAGAGTGAGGTGACTATATATGGTTAAGAAAACTATTTCTATGGGGAAGAAAAATACGAGAAGGCGAAAGAAGGATTTCGGAGAAGAATTAGGCGGCCAACCCGTTTCTATTCGAGGTGCTGCTCCGTTGCGAATCATTATTGGTGGCCCACCACATTCAGGTAAATCTACTTTGATGCACCTTTTAGAAGATAAATTCAATGAATATGGAGTTCCTGTGGAATTAGTAGACATGGATTTATCCGCACCTACTGATTTACGAAGTAAGGAAGGTTTTACAGTTACAAGAGATAAGCGTGATTGGACTCCTGAATTAGCAGAAGAAGCCGCAGGAATGTTTATGGATTCTGATTCTGAAATCGTGCTTGGTGATTCCGTAGGTTTAATTTCTTCAATTACAGAAATTCTATCGCAACCTGCTGATGTGGCAATTTTAATTGCATCAGGTAACAAGGGTGACGACCATGAAGTGTATAAGCAAGTTATTAGAAAATGGAAAAATTTCTTTACAGATGTAGATACCCCTCTTTTAGTAGTAGTTCGTTCTTCTTTAAATCCTGACGACTTATCTATGTTCGACCCTCAAGACAACTACGGAGTAATAGTAGGACTTGACCGTAAAGCCTTTGAAGAAGGCGTTATCAATCCTCAAGATGCGTGTATCGAAGGAATGGTTTTTGAAATCGGACAAGCGTTTGATTTGGTATTTACCTCGCCTATGACTGAAAAGCATCGTGCTATCATTGAAGCGAAGTGGCCGAGTGTAAAGGACATTGATACTTGGACTCCTGAAAATGCTACGAATCTTAGCCCTGAAAAAAGGGCTTTTCTGAGTAATCTTGAAAAGAACTACTTCGAGCAAAAACGCCGAGATAAGTATCAATTGGGTGATGAATACAGGGCTGAAGAATTCAAAGGAACTACCCCATCAGGCCACAAGGTTGAGTATGATGATGGTAGTTTCTACATGGATTTTGCACAACCTATTGATGGCTATGATTCAGTCGGCGGAAGTTGGTATGGTGGCGATAGCGAGTCACCTGATGATATTGATTTAGAGGTTATGCACACTGACGAGTCTTATGATAATTTTGAAATCTCGATTCACGATGTTGAAGTCTATGGTGTTTCCGATAACAAAAGAAACAGATGGTATTTAGATAATGATAGTCGTGGAAATGGGCCTGATATTTTCGTAGATATGAGCGATGAATTAGTTGAGGCTATTGAAGAAGGCTTGAATTGGATGCTTGAAGACTTTGGTTCAGTATGGACGAAGGCTGAAACTTTTAACGCCTACACTACACGATTCAACAGAAACAAAAATACAAGAGATAAAATTATCGGAAGAGGTAGGCGTAGCATTAAAAGCGACCCTGAATATCAAACATTTCAAAAATATGCTTTGGGTGGTTTAAGCATCTTAGCCGCAAGCCTATTGTTAATTCACACCCGTAAATCCTCTAATAAGGATGCGTGAAAGTAATGTCTTCATATCCTGAAGCCCAACCTCGAAAAGATTACTACGATGTGGTAGATATTTACACATTAGGTTCTAAAAAGGTAGCAGAACTAAGTAATGGAAAATTAGTCTTTCTTACTCCTGAAGAATATCAACAAGCCCGCCGAGGTATTTTTCAACATTATGCTCAAGAAGAATACGCCTTTGCAGCACAACCTTGGAACGAGCGAACTTGTGTTAGTGGAGGATATTCAATTTACGGGCGAAAGGTTTATTTTGATTGTAAGCAAATCGGCTCTTTAATCGGGAATAAAGAATTTAACGGTAAAAGAAGAGAAGTTAATAAAAAAAATCGACCTTACACAGGAGATATGTTTCTGCGTTTAGGTTCCTCAGAATCTAAAAGACCTGAGATAAATTTAGTAACTAAAATTAGTCAAGAGCAGCGACCCAAAGGTATTCAAGGCTGGCAAGGAGTGTTCACCCAAACCAATAAAGAATTGGATGATTTCTACGCTGCGGAAAAACATCCTAAAGGCGGTTACACTTTAGACCAAATTATTGATTCGGCAGCAGGTGTGCAAGGTAGAGAAACTTACGGAGAATCCTTAGCCTATGACCACGGCAGGGCTGAGTTTGAAAGCGAGCCTTCTTATAGTCTATCTGCCCCATTAAGTCAAGGTGTCAGACCTATGAGTAGTAAGAAAATGATGATGAATGGATTAGCGATTGGAGTGGCTGCACTTATTGGTTTTAATTTTGACCGAATAGTAAGTATGCTACGAAATGGAAAAGGTGAAGATGAACAAGCAGCGGAATCAATGCAATCCGCAGCAAATCAAGGTTTCATGGAAACTTGGACGGGTGGAAACTCAGGAAATCCTGCTGACGACCCAAGAATGGAAGCCAAGACTATGCAAGGTGCTGTTGAAAGCGAACCTCAAGTTAAATACAACTACCAACCCTTCGCTGGCCCTTCGCAAGTATTCCACGACGAACAAACCCGCCAAAAGAACTTCTTCACTTACTGAGGTGTTTAAATGGGTTGCGGTTGCCAAGGAGGAAATGATATGAAGCAGTATAATGCTGACACTGATGATGCTTCTGTTTCTAACCCTGTTTGCGATAGTAGTCCTGATAGTTACGCTCGACAAAGACGCTTAAATTCCAGCCTTATGACAGGTGGTTTGTTTGGAGTTGGCAGTTTGCTTTACTTTTTCGCTACTCGTAAAATGAGTGGTATCAGTAATAGTTTGATTACCAGCGCAGGAATTGGTTCTGCGGCTCTTTTAGGAAACTACACGGTTTTAGGAAATTCCACTATGGATTCTGCTCGAACAGAATACGCAGAACTTTGCCCTGATTACACAGGAGGCGGCGACACGGGCGAACAAGAAGTAGACGATGCCGACGAACAACCTTGAGGTGAAAAAAGAATGCCTGTAAGTTACGATACTTCTTATCCTCATGTCGAACCTTTTTATCAAGACACTGAAAGGTCTGCTGGCGGCAGATTATCTTATATCGAAAACAGCGATTACGCTTGGAATGCTGAATCCATGAGTATGGATGATATGATGTCTGATGCTCAACATTCTGTTATTCTTGGAAGTGTAAGTTTTCTTGCTATGAAAGCCTTTAAGCAAAATACCCGAACTGCTGTCGCACATTCGGCTCTTTTAGGAGCCGCTGCGTTTATCTATATGGGGCTCTTTGGCCGAGGACTACCTACTGAATTAAAAGGTTCTCTCGTTCAAAGAGGTGACGAGTAATGTATGAAGTTGTTCAAATTTTTCCTGATGGATATGAACAACATATTTCAATATGTGATACCGTTGAGGAAGCGAAAAGAGATATTCAAGAGTTTCCTGCACATTGGCGGCATAATGGCAAACTTGAAATAAAAAAGAGGGCAGAAAACTTCGGGGGCGACCCTGAAGGCAAGTTAGCCAAAGCCCTTGAGCGAGCCCGTAAAAAGGCGAAACAACCTCGTAAGCCTCTCAAGATTGAGCGATTAAAAGCAGAATCCTTCGGTGCTGAAGACGGTTATGAATGTAGTCATTGTGGAAGCCACGAATTGAGGTATGTAGTATATGATAATTCTGAAAATAATGGGTTCTTCTGTATGAACTGTGGTGATAGTCCTTGTGGGATTAACGAAATAGACGACAAACCTTGCACTTGTGATATGATGGAATACGGCCAATACACATGGTTAGGGGAGATGCCAAGAACACAATTCCCTCCATTTTATGATGCGAAAACTGTGAACTCGTTTAAAAAACAAGAGCAGGATAAGGAAAATGAAAGACTTAGGATTGTGGGTTCAAAAAAGAAACTTGATGCTATCCGAAAAGCAGAATCCTTTGAAGCAAGTAGATACTCCGTAAGTTTAATAGAAGAAGAAGGATTGCCTGATTATTATCCTCATTTGACTCCTGAATACACCATAGTTCAGGGTCGAGGACGCTATCGTTTCAATCGCTATGGGAGCGATGGTATGACTTATCAGCAGTATCGTTTCGCTACGAAAGATGCAGCCATTGAATGGTTGTGTTATCAACCACACACCTATATTTGGGTAAAACCTAACCAACCACAGTATGATTTCCCACCTAACACACATCCATCTCTCATCAAAAAATGGTATAAATCTGAATCTTTTAGAGTAGAAAACCGCAGCCTCGCTAAAAAATCATGGGACACCCTTAACAATGTGGAAACTGCGGTTGGAACCGTAGGATTAGCCCACATGATAGGATTAGGTGCTATAATTGGTGGCGGTTTCGCTTTCCTAAAAGGGAGAAAGTCAAATAGTAAAACTGAACAGTAATAATGGAGGAAAATAGAAATGGCGCAACTACGAACAACAGAAATGGATTACGAAGGTATGGGCGATAGAGTTTTCCAACAACATCAAGAAATCATGGAAACTCTTCGTGACCAAATTCCTACGGTAGAATATAATCCTGATAATTACGACCCTAACAATACTCAAGGTAGTGTTTTCGGTGGCGGAACTACACATTACTCTAATGGCAACCGCCCTGAGATGGCGGTTAATCAAGGTCAAATGGCGAACAATCCGTCTTTGAACCGCACAGGTTCAGTTCGCTCAGTTTTCGATTTACACAGTAATGAAACTACTTACGATAGCATCCCTCTTAGCACACCTGTCACAGCGGCTACGGCTTACAATACCCCTCTAAGAATGACACAACCACCTCAAGACGCTTCTAACGCTCAATATAAGCCTAACGAACTCTTGTTGATTAAGGACTCTCGCACTAAATCAGGAAGTCCCTTTTAAGGGGGCTTAAGATGCCATTCAAGTCGAAAAAACAGGAAAATTATCTTCGGATAAACGAGCCTGAAATCTATCAAAAGTGGAAACGCCGATACGGGCTTTACCAAAGTGCAGAAACTTTTACGCCACAGTCGGAGTCAGAAGTTTATCATTTAATGGATGTTTTTGAATCGGCAGGTTATGAAATTTTACTTGTAGGCGGAGTAGTCCGAGACACACTTTTAGGATATTCACCTGCTGATTTCGATTTTTCTACTGATGCTACACCTAATGAAGTCGCTGAAGTGGTAGATGGTATCTCGAATTACAAGTATATTCGTGGAGCGCAAGGAGAGCAAGCAAAAAGAGCCTTGACCTCGTTAGTGTTAAGTCCAAGTGGAGAAGTTTTTGAAATTACTACTTACCGAGCCGACTTAGGTTACGAAGATGGGAATCGAGCCCGACCTATCGCTGTTCCTGCTAAATCCTTCAAAGAGGATGCTGCAAGAAGAGATATAACCATCAATTCAATGGGTATGACGAAAGAAGGTAAAATAATAGATTATATGGGTGGGCTTGAAGACTTAAACAAAGGAATCATTAAAGCCGTAGGGAATCCTGCGGAACGATTTACAGAAGACCCTCTTCGTATGATTAGAGCCTTACGATATTCAACTCGTTTTGATTTTCCTATCGAGGCTGCCACTTATGATACTATTGTGGAATACGCACCTTTAGTAAATTCTTTATCGGGTCGGAGACTTCGCACAGAAATAGGGAAGGTTTTAATTCAACCTCACGGTTATGAAATGCTGATGGAAACAGGCATCCTACCCAATCTTATGCCTGAATTTCGTAATATGGAGCAGTATCATCACCGATTAGATTATCATCCTGAAGGAACACTCTACAATCATTATATCGAAGCCTTCCGCCGTTACACTGAAATTCCTGAAAGAACGGAATTAGGTGCATGGGCTTTATTGTTTCATGATATTGCCAAACCTCAAACAGCAGATTGGAATGAAGATGGAAAGTATCATACTTTCTACGGACACGATAAACAGGGTGCTGCATTAGTTTTAGAAAATTATAATAATTCTAATGGCCCTTTTGAATTCTCTAAAAGAGAACTTCAAGCATTGGCGTGGGCTACGGAACATCATTTAGGTAAATTTTGGGAAACAAAGAAACCTTTAAAGGTCGCTTCTATGAGAAATCATGAGCAATATCCTTTATTGGTAGAAGTAGTAACAGGAGATACAATGGGGATTCGTAGAGGTGGTGAAGAACAACTTCAAGCACGATTAAAAGAAATAGACCTCATTACGGAAAAATTCAACGAGCAAAAAAAGAAAGTAGGGAACCGACCTCCTGATTTCGCTTTAAGAGTTTTCACAGAACTTAACATCCCTAAAGGTCGAGAGCGAGGTAAAGTGTTAGCCGATATTGAAGAAATGGTCAGCACAGGACGAGTTAAATCTTATGAAGAAGCCCTTGCTGTATTGAAATCTGAAAAATCGGCTGAAACAACACCATTTATTGAATACGGTGATATTACGATAAAAAGTAGAGAGTTTGATGATTCTACGGGGCGTATGGAAGATGTTTATGAACCTGTAACCGACCCCGATGCGAGGAAACAGTGGGTAGGTCGTATTGTTTATGACCGATTCCGCCGAAAGGGAAAGATAGTCGATGAAGGTTGGGCGAAGGAAAACGGAGAAATTGCTTACAAGGTGTGGGTCATTAAGATTGATGGCGGAGGGTATATTCAGGTTTTCGATACAATAAACTATTATTTGGCATATCCTAAATTCGATACTTACGGGATATTGTGGCAACCTGAAATAGGTGGTCATTGGACTCTTTTAGGTGATTCAATAGGAAGTATCAACGCTTACGGTATGGAAAACAATCGTGTGTCTTTCCCTTCGTTCCCTGAAGATAATGGCCCTGATTTTAGTAAGCACAATTGGAAAAGGTGGATGGCGTGGAACCCTGCAACCTTAGAAGAGTGGGCTCGAATCCGAAGTGAATTGGAAATGCCTCGGAGTGAATCACAGAATCTTATACGAAACAACAAGGGTGAATATCTTCGTAGGAGGCAAACAGGGCTTTACGGTGGGCGTAACTGCGATTACTGTAACAACCGAATAGATGAAGAATTGATGGGGGAAATGAGAGAACACTTCGAGGTGGGTGACACAATTTATACAGATATTATGTGTCGTGATTGCGCCGAAGAGTCCAGCGAGTCTGATTACGAGTATTTGTGGGAATTTTTAGAAGAAGAAAGTGAAAAGGCTTGGGAACGGGAAAACAATCAGAAACCACATTTCTTGTGAAGCAAACCCCCATATAGTCGCACCGAACAGTAATATCGGTGAAGCCATGAGTAATCAATATGCTGTGGCTGTAATTGCTCCGAATACAAATGGCGTATCAGGAACAGTTTATTTTCAAGAACGCAAGAGTGGCTTAGAAATAAAATACGATATTCAAGGTCTAAAAGATGGTGAGCATGGATTTCACATCCACGAATATGGCGATTTAACTGATGGATGCACTTCGGCGTGTGACCATTTCAACCCGTTTAATAAAACACACGGAGGGTTGCATTCTGAAACGAGGCATGAGGGTGATTTAGGTAACATTGTTTCAGAAAAAAATAAAGCCTACGGAAAACTTATAGCACCTAATTTAAGTTTAGATTTCAACAAAAAAACTTGTGTTGTTGGCCGTATGATTATTGTGCATGAAGACCGTGATGATTTAGGATTAGGTGGAGATGCTGAATCATTGAAGACAGGAAATGCAGGTAAAAGGTTAGGTTGTGGAGTCATTGGATTACAAGAACCTCCCAAAAACTCAAGTAGTGGAGCCGCTGAATCTTTAATGGAGGCAGAAAGAAAACCTGATGAGTCTGTTAGTGATTGGCAAAAGAGATACGAAAAAGAAAGTCTCGTAGAATTGCTAAAAGCGACAACCTTTACAAGCATAGTATTCGGTTTAAGTGGTATCTTAGGTTTTTTCGTGGCTCCAAAGTTGATTAACAAAGGAAGTGAGATAATGGGAAAATTTGATTTTGATAATTTATTGCCTTTGAAAAAAGAAGACCGCCCTGATGGAGTTATCACTTTAGGTGGTGTTGAAACTTATGAGGATTTCGCTCAAAAGGAAGTAGGCAAATATCATCAACATGGCGCAGTTAATCCTTTAATGTCTGTCCTCGGCAAAGGAGGCAAAACTGCTCAAAGTATGCTTTCCGCTGCTGAAAATTTCAGTTCTGAAACTTATGCTACGGAATCTTATATGGTTCCCGAAGGAACAGTAACCGAAAACTTCGGTCAAACTTTTAAACCTCCTGTTGAACCTGATTGGATGATGCGTGAAGAACTTTCAGCCTTGAAATCAGCCTTCCCTAATGCACCCATAAAAGTTCCTGCTAAGAAATTAGTTGCCACCTCTTCATTACTTTCACTTTCACCATTTGGCGTTTAATTGAAGCGAGCCTTCTTATAGTCCTTCAGTTAAATTAAGATGATTGCTATGGCGAACAATGTGGTTAATACCTTAAATTTTGTTGCTCTCTTCACAGTAGGTGTTGTTGGAGGTCACGCAGCCATCTCAATGCTGAACGATAAAAAGAAGAACATGGCGAGTGAAAATTCACCTAACCCGTCTGATGCGGAGAGCATGATGTATGAAGGAACTGAAGCCAAAGTAATCATCCCATATTCACTTGATTCAGGATTCCAAGGCTCACTCTATCGTGATAATGTTTGGGACGGCCAAGACCATTTTCCTTTTGAAGGAGAAATGTATTCTCGCCCTGCACTTACCACTTTAATGTATGATGCTGCTTACGGTTCCAGCCCCTCAAGAACTATTAACCTTCCTTACAGGATGCACGAAAATGAACCTGTGAGCCTACCAACCCTCACAGTTGCAGGTTCTTACGCTATGGGTTCACCAACTACTTTAGAGGCTTACGGTGCAGAAACATTCCACAGCGAAAAGGATGTTCGAGTTACAGGAACAGCCTTAACAGGAGAATGCCCCCGTGATATGCGATTTGATTCTAAGAGAGGTATTTGCATTCCTACGGAACAACCTCAAAAAGATTACGGAGCCGAATTCAAAGCACACGGAGGTTCTCACGCTCACACCTCTATGACGCAATACGCATCCGAAGCCACACCGCAAATGCAACTTGGTGATAAAATGGAAGGTAGTCAAAACAGTTTCATAGAACAAAGCACCGATAATTGGGTTGGCGATAATTGGGAGCAAGTAGGTTATCATCCTGATTCTGCACATTTTCCTTTAATTAGGCCGAGAACTAATAATCCTGTGGTTTCCGATATGATTAACAAGGTAAGTTCCGTTGAAATGCCCGCAGCCCAACATCTTAGTGTAGGCCGTGACAGCGTAAAAATGTATGAACCCTACACATTCATGAATGAGAACCCCACCTTAAATGCACAATATCGTCCTACTGACACGCAGTTCGGTGAAGATAACGAAACAATGACTCGTCGTGAATGGCAATCATCTAACAAGATTTTTGATTACACCGACCAAACTGTTCAAACTCAAAGTAAGTATGGAGGCTTTCGACAAACACTTAGAAGAGTGTGAATCTTCTTATAGTTGAAAGGGTAAAGTAGGTTAGGTGAATACTATGAAGGCAATTTTACTTACGAGCAATATGGCTTGGAATAATGACCGCACAGATAATTTCAAGAACGCTATTGTAAAAGAAATTTCAGATTTGGATGAAGAAGAAAAAGAAACATTCTACCCTTGTTCGCTTTACTATGAAGTAGGTGCAAGAGATGATACAGGTTTTGAAACTTTAAAGATTGAAAACACTACTGTTGATGGGCCTGACGGTTCACCTATCAAGGTATTCATTGTTACTACTAAAATGCCTGACGGCACAATTTTCAATGCTATGCACCCTGACCCTCGTTCTATTGACACAAGAGCGCATGATTGGGCTACATCACAATTTGGTGGTGAAAAAGGAAATGCTATTTCTTTCAAGATTGATGATGTGAAAACCTACAACAAGGTTAATCGTAAGGAAGTTGAAAAGGAACTCAACTCTATGATTAGTGATATTCGTGGTGAAGAAGATGATGCTGCTTCGGAATTTTTCCCTGTCGGTGAAGGCAGAATTACAGGAGCCATTACAGGTGACTCACAATTCACACCATTAGGTGCTAATGCTGAAGAAATGGCTTCGGAGTTCTCCGTGGAAAGAATCAACCCCACCGTGGTAAGTGGTTCTGACGATGTAAGAGCCGAAGAATTCGGTGCTGAAATGGCTATGCCTGAAGGTTCAGGTTCCATTATTGGTCAAGCAACTCCTGAAACTGATTTCACTCCTTTTAGCGTTTCCGCTGAAAGTTGTTCTATGTGTGCTGAAACTTTCGCAGCCTGTGGTTGCGAGGACAAATCGGCAGAATCCTTTTTCCAAGGGTCTGAAACTTTCGAGGCTCATGTGATGCCACTTGGTTCAGGCTCCGTTACAGGTCAAGCCACTCCTGATACTGATTTCACGCCATTCGGTTCAAGAGCAGAAAATTTCGCTGCTTACGAAGATGCTATTAGTGACCGTCAAGTTTATCGTATTCAAAAACTCGGTGGCAAGGTTAAGAAAGACATGACTCGTTCCGAAGCCTCGGATTACATTAAAGATTTAATGGGTCGTGAAAGCGGAACTTGGGAGGCTGAACAAGTTGCTCCTTTCGGCGTTGTCGGAAGAGGTAATGATTTCGGACAGAATCTCGCTGAAAGTGATTTTTACGAAGCCGAGTTGTATAATGAGCAAGTTGTTCCTTTCGGCGTTGTCGGAAGAGGTAATGATTTCGGACAGAATCTCGCTGAAGATTTCGGAGCAGAAAGTAAAGGTATGATGAACATGGTTTTCGGCATGGGTCTTGCTCTTGCAGCAGGTATCGGAGCGAAAATGATGATTGACCGTATGGATAATACTGAAGAGGCTCCTGATTCCGAGGAACCTTCCGAAGAATCTGAGGAAGCCCCTGAAGAGTGAGGGGATTGAATGAGTCGTAAAACTGTGGGTGAAGGAATAAGCACCGCCATTGTAAAAGGTTCTGATACTTTTGGTGGTGACGCTGCTACTCTTACTTTTAGAAAAACAGCGTTCAACAGTCTTGAGTCTGCTTTCAAAAGTTCCGACAGTCCAAATGCAAAAGCCTTATTTACGAACATTGACTCCACTGTTAAATCTGATATTTTAGGTAGTAATTTCAACCAACAATCAACAAAGGCGTTTCAAAAACTGATAAGAGATGCGGCTAATGACACGCCTGATGTGTTTGATAATTTCCTCATTAAACTGTCCGACGCTGACACAGGTGCTTTTACGAAATTTATCGGCACATTGGATGATGTCACTCTAAGAGCCTACTACAATGAAATAGGTGAAGGCGCACTTGGAACTACTCTAAAAGAAAGATTAAAACAAGCCGCTGTTGCCGCAGGTAAGGGGGCTGACTTTTTCGGAGGTTCAAGTGGAGCCGCTACAACAAGAGATGAAATTAAAGTTGTAATCACTAATGCTGCACTTCGTTCAGGTGTAGATACTGCTGACGATGCCGCTACAAAATCTTGGCTTAAAGGTGTTCTCGGAGTTGGTAAAGCAAGTTTAGCAGTTGCTCCTGCCGCTATCGGAATTTACTATTTCATGAATATCGCTCACGCAATCACAGGTATGTCGTATTTAGATTTAGCGGCTGCTCTTTTGAACCCTGCTTCACTTTTCGATGGCGATAGTGACAACAGTGACGATGATGGTGATGATGATGGAGGTTCCAGCATTCTCAGCACCCTTGGAATAGTCATGGTCGGTTTAATGGGTATCGTAGGGATTACCTTTGCAGTTCGATTATTCAAAACCGTGACAGGTTAAACTGCACCTATTTCTTTTCAAGAATAGCCATCGCCTCTTTATAGCGATTGCGAATAGTAACTTCAGTAATTTCCAATTCACGGGCGATTTGTCTTTGAGTTCTTCGCTCACTACATTCTACACAAGCGATGTAGATACAAGCGGCTACAATCCCAATAGGGTTTCGACCTTGATTCATACCACCTTGGAAACATTCTTTCATCAATTCCGCAGCACGATTACGAACTTTAATGCTCAAACTAAGGGCTCCAATATATCGGTCAAGATATTGTTCAGGTGATGGTGGGCGCATTCTCTTTAATCGTAGGATATGCTTTTTTAGAGTGTTGTAGTTGCGAGCGATTTCTTTGCGCCCTGTTCGAGTTAAGTCTGCAATTTCATCTAAAGAGCGTGGAACTTGCACCATGCGACAAGCCGTATAAAGTGAGGCTGCAACCATACCTTCAATAGAACGGCCACGAATAAGTTGTTTATCTACTGCATCACGATACACTCGGACGGCTTCTTCATGGACTGATTTAGGCAAACTACCTCGACTTACTACTCGCTCAATATCACGGAGAGCCACAGCAAGATTGCGCTCTTTATTGGTAACAGTTTGTTGATTGATACGCTTCAATACGAAACTTTTTCTGCGGTCAGCAGGTTTAGCCTCCATCGGATTAAAAGTAGTAGGCAAACCTCTATCTGCGTAAAGGTCGGAAATAGGCGCACCGTAATGAGCGTTATCTACCGAAGGGTCTTCGGAACTGAAACGGCGAGTAGGAGCCGAAAGGTCAATTAAGTTTTCTTCAACAAGACAACCGCAATTAAGACAAACGACTTCACCTCGTTCCTCGTCAGTTTCAAAACCATTTACATCAGCATTATCACAATCTTCACAAATGTAACCTTCCTTTGCTTTAGTAGGATAACCATCTTCATCGAATTTCTCTTCATCTGTAAGCGGGAGTGGCATATTTCTTGCTTCCGCCCACATCTTATCATCATATATGTCTGTTTCATCTTTTTGTTCGCTCATTTTACACACCTTCAGTATTCAATTAGGGGCTCTCGGTATTTAACCTTTACGGTTCCTTCATTAACCATCAATAGAAATCTCACGGTGAAATTACTACTTACAATTGTTGCCATACGGTTCGCCCCGATAACTCCGATGAGGTTACTACCTATAAATCATTCGGTCAAATGTCTTTTCTAAAAGAGCGAGCCTTCTTATAGTCCTTCTGATTATTACAATCGAGGCTTTACTATGGATTTAGACAACGCTATTGTCGCCAGCATGAAACCAAGTGAACTTGAGCGAGCAAATCGTCAAATCGAACACGGGTTAGGGCAGCGGTTTGAAATATACTCCACTCCACACCTAAACCCTACACCTGAACAACAAGTTTTACTTCAACAAGTTCAAAGTCCGAACCCTAAGCCTAAGTATCATTACGATGAGGTGCGACCCTTGCCGTTACAAAAATGGAATTTCGGGGCTTATACTTTAAATTACGATGGCGATTCATACCGATTAACAAAGACTGTAACTAAGTCTGTTTTCTTTGGGCTATTTGAACGCTCGGAATCTGTTCCTGTGATTTCTTTTTCAGGCCGACACGCTAACAACAGGTTCATGACATGGATTGATGATTCATCTCTCGCAACCGATACGAAATACTATTTCAGTAATGCTGTCGTGAGCCACGAAAATACTTATGAAAAGGTAAGACAAACTCGAAGCCCACTTGGTAAAAGTATTCAAGAAGTAAATAGTTCTGCTGACTTTTTCACAGGTGTAGACCCTTCAGGCTTAGTTAATTCTGATTTCTATGGGACATCATACGATTGGCAGACTTCCGTAGAGCATCTACCTGACCTTTAACTTATACGGTAGGTGTCCCGAATAACGGTATGCCTCGTAGTAGAGAAATTCATGAATGGTTAGATGAATGGTCGGCACACTTAACTGATGCAGACCTTGAACATATTTTTAGAACCCGTGATAGGGGTCGAATAGAAGTGTGGCTCGACCAACACAATCACAAAATGGAATTCCTAAGAACCGTAGGGTCTGCTCTCGGAGCCTTGACAGGTGTTTGTGTTTTCCTTAAAGTATTCGGCATTATTTGACTTAAGACTCATATATCAAGTGTCCCACATATAGTTAGTGCGGAACGCATAAGGTGATTATATGAAATGTCCTGAATGTCTAAAATTATTCAATAACAAACCATTTTTAACTTTATTTTGCTCGGAAAGTTGTTACACGACTTACAATGAAAAACTGAATACTCAAAAAGAACCACAAGTTTAAGTGTTTAGACTGTGAGGTATAATTATGAAGTATTTAATTGAAGGGTTAGATGATTTTGGAACTTGGAATAAGTTTAACTATTTTGAAGGTAACATGATAGAAATGCGAGAGAAAGCGGCGAATGTAATTTTGAGAACGAAATATATCGGTGTAAGAATAACTAAGGCTTGAACGATTCACGAAAACACATCAAGCCTCGGAACTCTCGAACTGATAAACTTATTGAATACCGTAATCCGAGAGGATTATGATACTCCTTTTAGCGAATGATTGATATACCATCAGCCCCTCGATAGGGGTATGACTAAATGGTTCCTCCCCAATCCTAAACGCCGACCTCCCAAAACTACGGAATGGAAACTTGATATTCCCCTTTGCGAGGAAATTGATGATATGCAACAACTAATGGAAGTTAAAGGGAAAATAAGTGATACCATAGAAGAAATGTTCTCGGCAGTTACCTATTATCGGTGGATGCTTCGGAAATATCAAAAGCGGGCTGCGGAATTATGTTTAATTACAGGAGAGCATGAGTATGAGAAACCACCTTACGACCCTTACTCACCTATGATATGTGTTAAATGTCACCATGAAAGAGGTTGAATCAGATGGATGTCGAATTGATTTGGAAATTTTTCGTATCATTTATGCTGTTTGGTATAGCGGGAAGGATTTTTTTCATGCACCGAGAGTTAAACGAATTCCATGATTGTTTTCACGATATGGAATCTCGTATTTTTTCCAAAACTCCGACAACGGATGGTTCAAGTTCTGCAAGAGTTCTTACTTTAGAAGAATTCATTACTGAATTTGGGTTCGACCCACGCCACAGCACAGAAAGTGACAATTCTGCTGCGGTGGCTGAATGGGATAATGCGAACAATTAAATGCTTTCTGCCATACTTAAGGATTGATTAACATGGATTGGGAATTCTTTTGGATTATTTTAGTAGTTATCGGATTAGACGGTTATCTTTATTGGCACTTCAATAACATATTTAATATGCAGTTCGATTTAACGAATAAACTACTTGCCAAACTTCGTTCCAACGCAGACGAGGAAACTCTTAATGAAGGAGAGGAATAAGTATGGTTGCCTTGTTTTCTGATGGCAGTTTTACTGTTTTCACTTTACACATATTAGTTTTCGGAATTCTTTTCGCAGTTGTTTTAGATGCTTTTTGCTCCTACACTGTTCGTAAGCGATTGCGTTTGCGATTGGCACAATTGGAACAAGAGAGAGCAGATATGAAGAAATGGAGTATTTCTATTTACGATTATCTTCAAAACTTGAGGGTGCAGGAGTGATTTTATGCGCTGTCCTTCTTGTGGATGGGGTGTAGAAACCGTAAAAGAGTATGAAGAAGATGGTGCGGTAATAGGTATTTATCGTTGCCCTCATAGTTGCCCTGTCGAGATTACTGTGGTTTCACCTCTTGAATTTATGCAGAAGAAGGGTAAGTGGAATTAAACCAAGCCTTCTTATAGTCGGTCAGAAGAATAAGATTGATTGACATGGTTATTGGCAATGCGGTATCAGATGTAACTTCAACAGTGGAAACAGGAGCCCGTGATTTGGCAACTGTTCCAACCCTATTGGGTGTAGCAGCCGTTTTATCTTCAGGAGCAATTATTACATCTTATATGGGATTATTCGGTAAAAGAACTCGATTAGTTCGTTTAACTGCTCTTGGTGTTTTCGCATCTTCTCTTGTAGGTTACGCTGCCACAGGCGCAGCAGGATTCTCAGGTGGGGCAAGAAGTGGGGCTCAAGCCTTTACTGCAACTCTTGGTTTAATGGCTTTCTCACAATTAGTTAGCGATTTGTTAAAGGGTGGACTACCTAAATTGGAATTCGGAGCAGAAATCGCTAATGAGCCTTCAGGCGATGGTAGAATCGTAGGGCAGCAAACTGCCACTGAATCTTTTACACCTTTGGCTGAAGACCCTACTGTGAATGACCTCAACATGGATAGAACTACTTACCGTCATGAATATGACCGTGTAGATTATCGTGACTTAGGGCAATTCGCTCCTTTGGATAGTCACCGTTCTGATATTGGTCACGCACCACCTGTTTGGATGGCTGAAACCGTTCCAACAGTATCTCAAACTCCAATGGTGGCTAATGCTTCCACTATTACATCAACAGGTGTTTCCGACCCTGCATTCAATACTTGGGTTCTTCCATCTTTGATGCAAAGTAGTGCTTCGCCAAGCGGTCACGGAGTTATTCAAAACTTCGGAGCCGACACAATGGGTAACAATATGCACTCCGCAGACGGTTACGGCTCGGTTGTAGGTCAATAGGTGGGCTCGTTGCCTTCGACAGATGATTCTGAAGATTCTTTGAGTTTAACTCAATCCTTCACTTTGATTGCAGCCATGATTATTGTTCCTTATGTGGCGTATTCGCTATACGGCGGCTTGAAGTATCTTGGCACTCGGTAAGATGAAAAAGCGAGCCTTCATATAGTCTAAAAAGTTGAATTACATTAGAGCCACTACTATGGCGCATAAAAAAACAAATGGAGATGAAGAATATGGCAATGAGAAGTCAAATATATGAATGGACAAACCTCGCACCAGCGGGATTGGGAAGCACACTACAACGAAGAAGCACCGATTCGGTTGTCGCACTAACAGACAACTCGCAAATCAGTATCTTTACAGGTGGAACAGGTTACAATACAACTAAGCCAGCAGAAACAACAGCAACACAATTCGTTGTTATTGAAGATATTGCTTGCACACCTGATGCAGGTTCCCTGAATGGCGGTGCTGTCCAGGTAAGAATCAACACCACAGAATACTTCCAAAACCCCGATGTCACTTCAATGGCAGGTGTTACAGGAACCGCAAGCCCATACCCAAGAGGTATCAGCGACGGAACCAACAATCTTTTGAAGTCTTTCGACCTTTACCCTGATGTTTATGTTCTACCAGGTCAGGTTTGGGACATTCTTTACACTCAGCAAGGTGGCGACCTAACCCGTTCCACAACTGCTGACTGTGTTGCAGTTTTCTGCAAATACACTTTGTATGACGGGCCTGACGCTCTCATCGCAAACAAACTCCTGGAACTCGGTATCACCGTGAATCCTGCAAATGTTGATTGGTATAAGAGAACACTGATTGAACAACAGATGGGCGGAGGCATGGCTTAAGCAGCCGTCGAGTTTGGAGAACAAAAAAAATAATGGAGATGAAAAGTATGGCAATGAGAAGTCAAGTATATGAATTTACAGCAGCATCCGCAACAGCGGCAACCGATTCGCAGAACAGTATCTTTACAGGTGGTGCAGCATTCGGAACATCAATTACAAAACCAGCGGAAACGACAGCAACCCAATTCGTGGTTATCGAACAAGTTGCTTCCACAGGTTCCAACCCAGGTGCTTACAAGTTAGCAGCAACAGGAGTTCAAGGTTACACCCAAGTCAGAATCAACACGACTGAGTATTTCTTGAAACCTGACAACATCCCTAACGATGGTGTCCCTGGCGCAGCAGCACCTTACCCAAGAAGCGTTGCATTCCAGCCTTCCTTTAACCTTTACCCTGACATCTATGTGTTGCCAGGCCAAGTTTGGGATGTTCTGTATGTCAGCCGTGGTGCAAACGACACTGTTATCCCTCAAGTTTTCTGCAAATACACTTTGTATGACGGGCCTGACGCTCTCATCGCAAACAAGTTGTTAGAATTAGGAATTTCAGTTTCACCAGCGAATGTCGATTGGTATAAGAGAAGCCTGATTTCGGCTCAAAGCGCACCTGCTCCTGCTCCAACTGCTTGAAGCAAGTCGCAATTGACCCTACACAGGTGATTAGATGCTAAACGCACTATGTTCTTGGACTGAAAACCGTGGTGGATTCGCAGTTTGCGCTGCTGTTTCCACGGTTGCAGGTTTGCACTTAATGGCAACCCCACCTCAAAAGGTCTTAGGTATTCTACCTAAGTTCTCTTTTGATTTCATGGGTCGTGAAATGGGCGCACAACAAATCGTCGGTCTTGCAGCCACCCTTTGCGGTGTCTGTGGTATCGGTGCTTGCTGTATGTGAACACCCGAAAGGGCGTAATTGTTAAGAACAGATAGCCGTTAGGCTGTCGAAACTTCAGCAGAAATCTGCTCAAGGAACAGTTTAAGGTCAAGACATTCTTGGTTTTGGCGTTCCTTCAGTAGTTTCGCACCGTTTTCAGTTCTTTCAAGCCAATAGTCGTAGTCTTCTTCTACTTCTCTAAGTGCTTCTGACCACTTTCCGAATATAGCATAATCTTTCACATCAACATAATAAGCGTGATTGTGTGATGCTTCACGAATAGTAGGATAATCTTTCGTTACCACAGGAACTAAGCGAGACATCGCTTCTGAGGCTACTTGTCCGTAACCTTCAGTTTGAGAAGGAAACATAAACACATCAAGACTATCATAGAAACCTTTGATGTCGTCCACATAATCAATCAATTCATAGTTTGTAGGGTGGTCTATTCCGTAAAAATTAGATTTATGAGCCAACCTATCTGTAAATGCTCTTTTACCGTTACCCCACCCACCTGCCAACACTCTAAAGTGATAATCAGGGTTATTCACTACGGCATCCACTATCATGTCACCACCTTTAATCCCGATAGGGTTGATAGCACCTATGGTGAAAACATCGTTGGATTGTTTCTTTTCTGACAACCACCAACTTTCATCCAATGGTGGGTGAAAAACAAATCCTTTTTCTTTGTGTAGAAGATTGTTCACTACTTTTTTATTGAACTCCGTGATGTAAAGTCGTGCCTTTTCTTCAGGTTCGCTGTGAGTGTGTAAAAATTTATTGTGTTCCTTTAATTCTTCTGCAAGCGTTAAACCTTCTTCATTAGTTTCATCCAACATAGCGTTAAACATCTGTAAAACTTCGTCGTAGTTTCTATGAGTGTCCCTGACTTGCATTTCTAAATCTAAAAGAATCACTTTGTCAATATCGTAAGACAAAGTAATACGATTAGGGAACATCCTTTTTATTTTTTCAGTATGAAGTTCACCCTCACGCAACGGTAAAGTTTGATTCAAGTGGATAACTAAATCGAAACTTTCACAATCTACTTGTTGCTCTATCTCTCGCAACCAAGACCCTACTAACTCATCTTTATTGGGTAGGCTGAACATCATAGGTATTATCTTGTAATTGTAATCCCCTTCCTCGATATAGTTATGTGACTCTACATGGTTAGTAACTTCAGGAGGGGTGATTCTTAATGTAGGTGCGGAGCCGTTATCCATCCCTTCAAGTTCGGGTGTGGCTGTTATACCCCAAGCATCAACTCCTACGGAACACAGGGCTTCTACTAATCTGTGTGGATAAACTTCTCCACCACCCCACAAAGGAGGCCACCCTAATGATAAAACTGCTACTTTCATAGTAATCACGCATGGAAAATTAAATGGTAAGCCGCAATCATGGCTGCTGTAACAAGAGCCGAAAATACATTGGCTACAAACTGAACATAAATCTCATCGTGCAAATCGTCATGCACTTCTTTTCCGAACAGAATCCATTTCTTCATCCTAATCGCCTTTAACCCATACCCAACCTATTTGATAGTCTGTGAAAAGAGGTTCTACACCGAGAGCCTCAAAGTATTCTTTTACTAATTGCCCTTTTCCATAATTCCAATCTTCACTACAATCATCTACTACGATGAGAGTTCCTTTTTTTATTAAATGTTGGGCTGCAAGCAATTCTTTCAAATGATGTTCTGCACTACTATTGTCATATTGGTTTTCTTCAAATCGTAAAATATCAAAATCCATAGAATCAAGAAACAATAAATCAACCGTTCCCTCTAACTTGTCTAAACAGGCTACGGAATCCGACCACAATATATCCACCCAATCTTCCGTAAGCATATTGGCAATTCGGCAAGCATTAGCGTCACAATCTATACTTGTCAGTGCTGGTAACTTTCTTTCTTTTAATTCTTTTTCTGTAAAACGGGATTTGAGATATTCTTGAAAAATAAGTGTAGCACAACCATCAGAATGTAACCCTATTGAAAGAGGTTTTCGTGTAGTTCCTGTTTCCACAATGCGAGGATTTTCTACACCATCAAGATATTCTAATACTTTTTTCATTGTGCCTAATCTATACCCTAATGCTGCGTAGTTTTCTTCAAATGAATCTATAAATGTCATAATTGCCACACCACCACTATTGTCGTTCTAATTTATTTTTTTCTAAATCAGAAGCGACCATTCTTTTAACCATTTCTTGTAAATCGGTTTTAGGCTCCCACCCTAAACAGGTTTTCGCCTTTGAAGCGTCACCCCGTAAGACATCTACCTCGGCAGGTCGCATAAATCGTGGGTCTTCAACCACATACGGTTCCCAATCTGTAATGCCGACTTCACGGAAGGCTAAATCAAGGAACTCACGAATACTAAAGGTTTTACCTGTGGCGAGAACATAATCATCAGGCTCGTCTTGTTGTAACATTAACCACATACCTTCAACATAATCAGGAGCGTAGCCCCAATCTCTTTTCGACTCAAGATTGCCAAGTGCGATACAGTCTTGCAGACCTAAATGAATACGAACTACCCCATCAGTTATTTTTCGAGTTACAAATTCAATACCTCTTCTTTCCGATTCGTGATTGAATAGAATTCCTGAACAAGCAAACATATCATAAGATTCACGATAATTTTTAACCATCCAATAACCATAAAGTTTAGCCACACCATACGGTGAGCGTGGGTAGAATGGGGTTGATTCCGATGCAGGATTTTCTACCATTTTACCAAACATCTCGGAAGTAGATGCTTGATAGAATCGAAGAGGCGGGGCATCCTGCTCTTTTTGATATTCTCTCACGGCTTCTAATAATCTTAAAACTCCAAGAGCATTAACATCACTCGTTTGCATAGGGATTTGCCATGAAGAACCCACGAATGATTGCGCTGCGAGGTTATAGACTTCATCAGGTTTTGAAACTTTTAAAGCACGATAAAGGGAAGTTTGGTCGCTTAAATCGCCTGTGAGGAAATGAAAATTGTCGTGATTTTCAAGGTGTGCGGTGTTGGTTCTGTTCGGTTTCGAGGTTCTGCGCTCTAAACCATACACGATGTAGCCTTTTTCAAGCAGAAAATCTGCTAAGTGACTACCATCCATACCATTGACCCCTGTTATTAACGCACTTTTAACCATATTATCACCTAAAAAATCTTTCATTAGTTCGTATCGACCACTCTAATGATTCACCTGTGGCTCGCCCTCTTTCTTTTTGCATAACGGCATCAAACCAATCCCAATAAGAGTCTTCTTCGATTTCATCTAATAAGCGGAGTGCATCTATCATATCCTTGTAAGGTAAGCGTATTGTTTCATCATCACCTATATCTTTCTGTTCTGTTGCACCATCTTTAGTGGTTTGATTAGGGTGGGAGCGATAAAAACCGTAAATACCTTCTAATTGTTTCACATCATTAGGCCACAATTTCATTATTTTGATATTTAATTCGGTGTCTTCCCCGTTGTAAGGAGAATCCCAACCTCCGACTATTTCCAAAGCCTTTCTTGAGTATATGTGTGTGGAAGTCATTAAAGGGTTCCAATAAACACGGAACCAACGATGTGTAGGCGAAGTCTTAGCCCAACCTTCGTGATAACCTCCTAATGCTGTCGTGCTGAATTTTTCACCTTTAGGTGAAACGATTTCTACATTCACATCAGCCGCACCCCATAAGAACTTCAAATCAGTATTTTCTGTGAATTCATGTAGATAATCTGCAAGTTTTAAATTATACCACCCATCATCAGAATCTAAAAGTGCGACATAAGAATTATAACCTGCTCGGAATGCTTGATTTCTTGCATCGGAAATTCCTTTACCTTCTTGTTGTAAAATATGAATCCTCTCATCGTCGTAGTCTGCTAATGTTTTACTTGAATGCCACTCATGGTCTTCAGGTGTTCCGTCGGAAATGTAAATTTCAAAATCTTGATAAGTTTGATTTAAAACTGAATCGACAGCCTCTCTTAAATGTTCAGGCTCCGTTTTAAAAACAGGAATTACTACATCGAAACCTGCCATACCTAAATGTGTGGCAGATGGTATTTATCCTTTAGTATTTGTTATCATCCCACAATGTTATCGTTTATAGGGGGGTTGTGATTAGTATGGTTGTGAAGAGTATGGTTGCCACTGAAGATGAAGTTGTTTTAAATCTCATGGGTAGCGATATTCATGAAAGTCAAATCGTTAAAATTTTAAATCTTGTGCGTGACACTAAAAAGGAAACTATGGTGAGTGTAGATTATTTAGTTGAAGAATATCTTGAATGTTCCGACTACAAGCAAAGTGTTACTACATTTATTGAACATGAATCACCTATTAGGCGATACTGTGCGTTTGAAGTTATTCAAGACCAATTCGATATTGTAGATGAATGTTGGTTGCGGGAAGGCAATTATGGCACGGAATCAAAGGTGATACCTGCACTTTATGATAGTCTTGCCTTGAAAAAAAATGCTAATTCAGAAGACCGAGTGAGAATCCCTAAAAGGGCTAATTTTTTCTGTAAGAGGAAAAGAGATGATAGTTTGTGGGTATTAAGTTTCCATACTTGGGAAGATGCTGATACGGATTTAATGATATTTACCTCGCAACCACACGAAGAAGTTAAAGAGTTGGTAGATGATATTGAAGACTTTTTCTGTGAAAAAGGCCCACTTAAAGGTGCTTGTTTCAACCCTCAATGGGAGTGGATAGAACCTGATTATGCTGATTGGGACGATGTTATTCTTAATGAAGATATTCGAGATAGTATAGATTTAAACATTGTTACTTTCCTTGACAACATTAAACTTTACGCTGAACATGGACTTTCTACTTCAAGAGGTGTTCTGCTTTCAGGTTTGCCAGGCACAGGAAAAACCCTTACGATGGAAGTTCTGTTGAATGTTTTTAACAACCATACTCGAATTTACGCACCTGCTGAAACATTGACTTACCCTGAAGCCATTAACGAAACTTACAAATTAGCAAGAAAGTTAAGCCCTACATTAGTAATTATTGAAGATATTGATACTCTTGGGCGGGCTGAAGACCACCATGACCGTAGCGTTTATGTTTCTCAACTTTTATCCTCACTCAATAGTGCAGAATCTAATGAAAGTGTTATCACTATTGCTTCAACTAATTACCCTCAAGCCTTAGATATTGCTTTGCGTGATAGGCCAGGTAGATTTGATTCTCGGATAAATTTCCCGTTACCCAATAAAAAGGAACGAGAACTCATTCTAAGAAAATACTCTACATCCTTCAAAGTTAAGGATTTGAATTGGAAGACATGGGCTAAGAAAACAGAAGAATTCACGGGTGCTTGGTTGAGAGAACTCATAACCGTAGCATTTTCCTTGGCAGTTCGGAAACAAAAGAGTAATAAGTCACCTGTCCTGAATAATGATTACATGGAACAAGCATTTTCTATTGTTCACAAAACACGAAGCATGGTAAATCTGTATCGTGAAAGTGAGTCTGAAAGTGAAAACTTGTTTATGTAGGCGATGTTAATTGTGTGCGATACAGTAAAAGAATTTGAAGCAGAAGCAGAAAAATGGACTTTGAAATTTCCTCGAAAATATCGAGCAGAAAGAATTCGAGGCTTACCTTCAATGAGGCAAACTTTTGACCACCTCTTTCGTGCAGAAGGTGTTCCACCGAGTCCTGAGATTTTTTCCCAAGCAGTATGGGATGGTTGCACTAATGTTAAGCAAGAACTTGAAGACCATGTAAAGGCGAGGGCTCGTCGAGCCCACCCTTCCTTTGTGAGGGAAGCCCATTTTTATCTCGTATTGAAAGATAAATTACAAAATAAAGCCAACATAAAAACTTCAGCAGAATTAGATATGCACTTTAAAACTGATTTCTTAATTTCTGCTCTTGAATCTCCGATAGAGATTAGGCTTCACACTTACACTGATACTCGGAGAGGTAATAAGTTTGCTGCCGAACTTAAAAAGGAACCTGTAACGGTTGATACTTACAACCCTTTAAGTGGCGAAAATGAAAAGGAAGCAGTAGTAGCAGATATGCGTTTGCCTATTATACGAGGGGTCGGTAAAGAACTAAGTAATGGTCTTTGGCTTTATAATTCAGACCACGCAGTAGAAGTAGAAGAATATCTTGACCACTTAACTCAAGAGTTTGAAAATCACTTTTAAGGTTTTGTATTTATCAACCGAAACGGTCATATAGTCGTTTGACAAAATAAGGTTGGATGTGCTTAATTTGGAAGATTTAGATGAAGTTCTTCAGCGTGATGCAGAAGGTAAAATAAATTGGTTAGTTTCCAAAGTTAATCACCTTGACAATAGAGTAGAAACTATTGAAACGAATCATCTTGTTCACATCGAAGGTGAGATTAAAAGTCTTGCACAAAAAGTCAGCATAATTTTAGCAATCGGATTTTCAATTATGACAGGGATAAACATAATGTGAGGGGTTAAAATGCAAGGTTCAACATTAGGAATTCCAAACTCTATCGCTACTATTCTCGCCATTGATGCCGCCATCATTGGATTATACACTATGGGCTTACTCCACACGAATCAAAGACTTGTCGGAGCAAAAGTTCTTGGAACTTCGGCATTAGTAGGTCTTGCTTTGATGGCTTGACCGAGTTGGTAAAGGCGAGCCTTCTTATAGTCCTTCGGGATAATAGGGTTGGTGTTAGCATGGCAAGCATAGGCGATTTCTTAAAATCAAATGCGGTATATTTGGTGAGTGCATTCGTTGTAGCAGCCATTTTTCGCAAACAAATTAAAGACTTCGGTAGGAAAATGGCAGGTTCCGTTTTGAAAAAGGAAACTCAAGCCTCGGAGATTGTTTATCGCCCACAACCTATTGCTAATGGAGGCCAATTTGGTAGAACTGTCGGCCAAACAAGGGTTATGAGTGATGGTAGTGTCCCGCCTATGTTTGATAGAGGTCGAGCAGTAGGCCAAACCGTGGCTGGAAGCCCACAATCCGAGATTACTCCGTTGCCAATACCATTAGGTGCGGTGCATGACCCTGCCACAGACACTCAAATGTTTAATGGAGCCTTCACAGATGGAGCATTGAAATACACAACAGCAGGTTTCGGTGCGAATTACTCAGGTTCCGTAATTGGGGCTCACTGATTCGAGGTGTAAAAAATGCGAAAAAGATTCATGGAAAGGGGCGCAGAAATGGGCTTATGGAGTGCTGAAGATTTTCAATCTGAAAGTAATGCAGGAGAAGAGGTTTCTGTCCCTAAAAGAGAAATGTCATTCCCTATGATAAGTAGTCTAAGAGATGATAATTTAACATTAGGTGCTATTTGTTTAGGTGTTACCGCAGGAGCCGCAGGAATTTTTACTAAAGAAGCATTACTTGATAATCGTGCCAAGACTATTCTAAGGTATATGGCAGTAGGATTAGGATTTTTCGGAATAGGTCGAATTACTCGGCAAGGTGATTTGAAAATGATGGTGGAAACCTTTGCTCAAGAAAGGAACATGATGGAGCAAGTTCTAACAAAAATGGAACACGATATTGAAGAAAAGGAAGAAGTGGCTGCTGAATCTGCTCGCAAACAAATTTTAGATGTGGGTGGCGGTATGCTCGATGCTTTTCACATGACTATGGGCTCAAGTTTGACTCAAAGTAGCCCATCTTTCACAACAAGGGCTCACGGGCAGAATCCATTTTCCCAACTCCGCTACTGAAACCCTTATTAGGTAGCGTGGAGTAGTATTTGTATGAGTAGTCTAAAAAATGTTTATTGTCTTGGGTGTAAAACACGCCACGAAACGGTTGAAATACAGGCTGTTAAAAGAATGACAGTTAGAAATTCTATTCGCCATCAAGCGTATGGTCTGTGTCCCAAAGGTAAAAAGTGGACTAAATTATTGAAAAAGGATGATATTCCTGAAGGTGTCTCTATTGAAGACCATACGAAACCTGCCGTTGAAAAAACTGAAAAACTCGAAGAAATCAAAGACCCTCCAAGCGAGGTAGATGATATTGAACCTATGCCGATTTTTGAAAGGGTGAAAGAAGCACAAAAGGTAGAAGTCGAAGATAAGGAACAGGTGGTTGTCGAACAGCCAATCGTAGTAGAAACTGTGATAACGCCTACGGTGGAACTTCCGAAGATAGAAATTTCGGAACCTGAATATGAAATCGAAGAAGAAGATGATGAGGGTGATGATGGCGAAATTATGGTTTTGAATCATGTCCGACCTCGAAAAAGAAGAGAAGTAGAGAAAAGGGAACCTATCAATCCTTTGCCACGGCCACGACTACAAAGTGATTCACAGGAAGAATTACAGGAAAGGGCTTTTTCTATGGGTGAGCGTATGGGCTTCCTTGCAGCGCAAGAATCAGGAATGGAATTTATTGATGATTTCGAGGATGCCTTATCACACACAAGAATCCCTCCACAATATCATTCTTATTTTTATCACGGATTTGTTCAAGGTGGTAGTGAATTCATTGATGAAAATGTAACGCAGCGTCACGCTACGGAAGATAAACCTCCGCAGCCGACAACCGATATGAAACCTACAACTGTGGCAGGAATAGCAGGAATTGGTATTTTTGGAGCATGGTTAGCCAGCCGAATAAAGGGCGGTAATAATTGAGAAAGTTTTTAGTGTCGTTCTGACACTTTTAATATGAGGTGCTGTAATGGGGATTCGTAGGCAAGCAATTGAATACTCTTATGGTGACAACGGTTTGGAAACTATAAAAGACTTAGAAAGTTTCCCTGAAAAGCATCAAAGCATCATTAGTTCAGGTTACGGAACTGCGAATGAACCAAGTGCTGCGACTAAGGTTAATCAATTCATTACTGTTGAGGCTATGGGCTCTACACCTGGTCTTTTATCTACTGACACTCAATGGTGTCCGAGAGGTTATATGCAAATTCAAGTAGAAAACACTTACTTTTACAATTTACCTGATGGTCGCACAAGTGAAGGGCTGTCAGGCACAGGAGCCCCTTACCCTATCTCGGTTCAAAATCAACGCTCGTATAGTTCATTCCCAAGAGTTTATCTTCAGCAAGGAACTTCTTGGGATGTGCAGTATTACATGGCAGGGAATTTCATCGGAACTCCTGATGATTACACGGGCGACCCGTTGAGTTTTATTACTCCTGAATGATGAGGTGATTAAATGACGACAACAATGATTACAAAATTCGTTTCTTCGCAATCCAGCGACAACATTTATACTGCTATCGAAACACTACTTCAGAATAACGCCAGCGGAACTGTCGCAGATTACGGAGGTAGTTTTCGTGTTTTTGCTGTGGAAACTCAAATTCTTAGTGGTTCGCCCGATGTTGCCACTATTTGTGCAGGAGGGAGTTATATCTCAGACGGGTCGGGAACGGTAGCAGCAGGAATACCTGTGCCATTCATAGTTCACATCACCACTACAAGAACTATTTTAGAATCTCAACAACCTGATTGGGTCAATTCTGATACTGCTACGGAAATAGGTTTTAATTCAAGTTGTCAAGACCCCGCAGCAATAGCACCATCTAATTTTAATGAAATGGCAGGGATAACTGCCATAGCGAGTGTAGGAGGTTCAATTAAATTTCCTTCTGCATCAGACGGCTTCATTATTGTAGGGCAAGTTTATATGAAATCAAATGCAGGTCTTACCTCGCCTAATAGTGCCACGATGCCTATCATCGCCGCTGTCAATAAGGTGGGTGTTTTCACAATTTTATCAGATGAAAATAATTCAATTAACAAACCTTCAAGTTGGGTTACTACGGATTTAGGTCTTGCTAACTCATTCCAACCTATGTCTTTGAACGATGTTTATTGGGATGCGACAAGTGATGCTCTTTTAGCCGTAGGTGGTATGGCCGACAACTCACCAACTACTGCTTCTTGTGGTTTAGTGGTAGAATCCATAGTAGAAGGAACCTTCACAGTATTGGTTGCAGGTGCAGCCGAGTATGTGTCGCAGAACGCACTCGTCACACCTGAACCTGCGTTTTACAGACGATGTGTAAAAATAAACAACAACGACGATAAGCCTATATTTTTATTAGGTGGTTGCACTTCATACTCGGTGTCTGAATTCCCAACAGGAGTTCTAAGCATTTACACACCTAATTGGGCTGTTCCTTGGGCGGGGTTCGCTCCGAGAATCAACATATTAGATAGGGGGCGTGGGATTGCTAACGATTTCTATCAGTCGGGGCTCGGTTTAGACCAATCAGAAGCCCCTCAAGATATTAACTTTATCGAGCGAATAACTAAGGATGGTGAAGATATTATTTTCGTAGGTGGGAATAACAATCCTGACGCTTCTACTGACGATACAAGCCTGTTTTTATGGTCTTTCACCCCTCCTATTATTGCTGACGATACTGTTTCAGTTCTTGGCTCAACAACAGCAATTACATGGCCTGAACAGAAAAATCTAAGTTCAACTCTTAAATCATCTTTAGAAAGTGCGGGATTCTCCGTGTGGCATAAAGTCACAACTATGGGTATTGTAGGTTTGAAAGATAGAAAGGCAAAAATTATTACGGGTGGAGCCATCAACCCTAATCGTATCTATCAGCGAGGTGTCGGCATCACTCAACCTAATACTGCTTTCATCCTTGCTGCGAGCCGTGGAGTTAATTTATGGAAAAACTCGTTGAAAACACAAGCCCCCCAATTAACAGAAATTTCTTATGTCGTGAGCAATTACAATACTACCAGCACTCTTGAAGGTGCTGATTTCATTCTTGTGAATAATCAAAATACACAAGGAGCAGTAGGAGGTGGAAGTTTAACCTCTCAACTTGTTACCACAGGAAATATCGCACAAGTTTATTTCGAGTATCTGCTATACGATGGTGTAGATGCACTTGTAGCCAAGAAACTTCAACAATTAGGTATTCGTGTCACAATAACAAATGTGGAATGGTATAAACAGAAGATTTTGAAACAATCGTTAGACTTGGATGCTGATTTCTTCCGTGATTGGGCTACGCTACAAGAAGAACAAAATGCACAAAGGCAAAGAGTAAATGAAAGATATGGGGCGAACAGACCTGCTAAAAGGAGAGTAAGAACTGAACTCTTTGATGAATACGCTCACATGGAAGAATTACTTCAGGAAATGGATAAGATGAGAGAAAATGAACCTGACTTTGAAATCCCTTGGAGTGACGAAGTTGGAGATGCACAAGAAGCAAGAAAGCGGGAAAAGATGTCTCTTGATGTTACAACAATTGATGAACTTGCTGAAAAAGGTGAACTTGAATCGGCTGAAGAATTGGATGATTGAATATGCTAAATAAAATTTACAAAACACTCTCTAAATGTGTTCGCAGGTGCAAAGTTAATCCTCGCACATCAATTTGTGAAACTTGCGGTTTAGACTTTAATTAGATTATTCCTGATACTGCACTTGTGCAGCCTTACGAAAATCCGATATAAGAAAGGATTATTATAGTCCTACTGTTTCTTTTAGGTGGGTATAATTATGTCGAGCGATGAAATTGAGTTCGAGGATGTGGAGGATGCGCTTCGTCGTGCAGACGAATTGGCAGAACTAACAGGTCGGGAAAAGAAGGATGTTATTGCAGACCTTTTAGATGATGGTGTTTTGAATAAAAGCGCAGGAGAAGATGCCGAAGAAAAAAAGGATTTCCTTGATAAAGCCCAAGAACAGGCTGAAAAACTCAAAACCCTTCTTACTACTCTAATCCCTATATTCGCTCTTTTGATGGGTATAGGGGCAGAAGGTCTTGGTGTTTTAGATTTAACTGATTGGGGTTCAGAATCTATTTGGGACGGCGACAATGAAAACAATAGTGTAGGTTGCGACCCTATGTGGGGTTATGACGAATATGGTTATCTTGATGATAATAATTTAGAAGTCCGATATACCTTCCAAGATTACAATAATTGTGGTATTGAACATTTTGGAGGTCATTTTATCATCACATTATTTGAAAGTGGAGATGAAACCGAACAGGTATTCATTCACAATATAGATTTCATAGATTACATTAGTATTGAACATACATTTATGGATTTGGAGGGAGGCGATTATCATTATCGTGTGGAGTTTCATGTTGTTGAATGTGAAGATGGTTCTTGCGAGCATGGTGATGAATACTACTTACCTACAAGTAATGATTATTACATAGAAACCGTTGAGTCTTGTGATGCTTATTTCATCAATGAACAAGCGTATATTTTAGAAGACGATGTGGAAAAAGACGCTGTTAGGATTAGTGCTGATGTAGCCCTTGTTGAAGGTGCAAGGAATTGCGATGGAGAGCAATTTGAAATCACTTGGCAGTTGTATGAAGATAATGAAGTAAAATACGAACACACGACATGGGAAGATGGAGTAGTCACAGACCCCGATGGTGCAGACTATACTTTTCACACTTGGGACGATGTAAATGTAGGAACTTATACGCCAAAGGTTATTTTAAACCTCAACGGTGAAGATGTAGACGATAAGTGGATTGCTCATACTATTTCGATAGAGGAACAGACAATCCAAGGTTGCACCGATTCGGAGGCAACAAATTATAATGGTGCGGCAACCGATGATGATGGCTCTTGTGAATATCCTGAACCTGAAGTTTGCGAAATCAACCTTTATAGTATAATGCTTGGAACGAACTCGACCCATGCAACCGTCGTTTATGATTTAGATTGTGGGTATCAAGAAAATGAACTTGAGGGCTACAATGTTTCAGTTCAATTTTTAGTCTTTGAAGTAGGTTCAGAAAATAATACTTCTTCTCAACCGATTGTTTGGGACACCACATTAAGTTATGTTCAAGGGTGGGAATACGATAATAACTCACTTACTTTAACTAATTTTACTTCTAATAATACGACTCATTATGACTTTTATTGGTATGCTACATGGGCTGACTCTAATGACGACATGAAATTTATTGAAAGAAAGTGGTTGAATCGAGAAGTGGATGCATAGGTGATTATATGGGTTTAGTAAAGAGAATTTTTAGAAAAATCGCCATTTGGGCTAAAATACCTTATGCCACAATGTCTGCATTTGGATTAGCAATAGAGGAGGATTTCCTATGAGTCATTTAACACCTTTATCTTTGGGAATCTTACTTGTCGTAACAGGAGGCAGCGTAGCCTGGTTTCACTTAGGGAAACTTATCGAAGATAAATCTCAAAGCAAACTTTGGTATTATGTCCCAATGACGTTATTAGGTGGATTAGCAATCAGTGTAGGTGCAAACTTAATTGCTACAGGTCTTCACGACCATTTAAAGAAAGATTAATGGTCAAGCATATGTAAAGACTCAGGGAGAATACCCTCTCCCAATGGTGAAAAAATCAACAAAGATATCAACACAATGAGGATAAATAATACTTGCTTCCATCTTGTAATTTTAGACGTTGAAACCTCATCTACACTACAGACATGGTGTGCGTGACTATGGCCTACAAAATAGGCCGCAAAGAAGAAAATACAAGCATGAAACGTAGTTAAAGCAAATGTTGTCCAAGCCTCCTCAGTGTAAGCAGAAATCACTTCTAATCCGTGTAACAATCCATCTAAACTTAAGAAAAATTGAACGAACCGTGTTAAATAGGTTCTATTTTCATTCGAATCAATCATAACTTAATCACCATGATTAGTTACGCAAAAATTAATTTTGCATTTCTTCAAAACGGTCACTCAATAATAAGAGTGCAGAAGCCCACAGGCCGACGAAAATACCAAGATTTTCATCATGCAGGGCGTAAATAGCAATACTGCCAACAATTGAAGCAAGACTAGCGAACAATCCAAGTTTACGGATATTCACTTCAAACACCTGCCTCAAGCAATCGCTCAACCAGGTCTGCTTTCTTGCCCGAGACGGGCAATCCTGCAGCCTTTAGGCGTTCTTTAAGGGCGGCTACAGTTAGAGACTTGAGAGCATCTACATCGATGTCAACATTGTCAATGGCTTCTTCGCCCGCAGCCTTAGCATCTGAGACAACTTCTTCCAAGGAGTCGCCAGATTCAAGAGAATCGACTACAGTGTCATGAACTTCATCGACTACAGTTTCTGCTGCTGAAACGAGGTCATCGACCACGTCATTAAGTTCTACATCTACTCCTGTGAGGTCTTCAATTTTATCTTCTAATTCGTCAGCAACTTTCTTTAGGACATTTCCTTTGTTCTTATACCACCACGTAGCAACGGCACTCGCAATTAGTCCTAATCCTATCAAAATCATTGTATTTGTTTCCATATTTATCCTTCCTTCTTTTACGTATTTAAATCTTCCTCAAAACAAGTCTTCATCTTCTTCATCAATACCTTCTGTTTCTTCAGGAGGTGTTTGAGTCAACAAGGTAAACTGCATCATCGGGAGAATAGGAACTTTGCCTAATTCAATCATTCGAGTGAACTCGATTTCGATATCGGCACGAAGGGGAGTGAATGTAGAGACAATATCTTCGCCGACGTAAAACATACCGTAGTGATAGCCTGCTACTAATTCCGTGGTCGGGTCTTTAACCAGTGCATTTTGAACTTGAAGTCCGTGCTTAACTGCCAATGCCTCAACTAAAAAGCGAGTTTGAGATTCCGCACCTGAAATGTCTTCGACTAAATCAATGTAAGGTTGTGCTTCATTAATGATTCCATTATCATCAACATTATAAGGCAACATGAAGTTTAGATACAACCCGAACCCATCAGGCTTAACATCCAAATCGTCAAGCAGTGTCGTTATCTCTTCGCCCCAATTAGGTTCTTCCATGGCATCCGTTTCTTGGCTCATACCAGGAGATAGCACTCTTACCTATATAAAAGTAGTCAATAGCACCAAAGTCTTTAAGTAGTCGTTTAGCCAACTGATAGATATGCTTAGTTTAAACAGAATGAGTATATGTTGCCTTGCTGCCGTCGTCGGTGGTGCACACATGATTGCTACTATGAATAATGATGGAAACGAGAAAGTTCTCGGTATCTTTAAATTCCCTGGTACTCAATTCGTACAACCTGTTGTAGGTGCGGTACTAGTTGGATGCGGTCTTATGTGTCTTCGTGACATGTATTGATGAAAGAAGGATATCTAATTATCTAATTACGTGATAGTCGCCAGACTTGTTCTTTTTCTAAGAGACAATGACGACAATATAAGGGAGCGTAAGCGTAAGTTTCACGAGTGTAATCGTGTTCGCAAATCTCAACTAATTTAAGTTCTATCTTTTTACAAGCATCTCGCCAATTTCGACGATGCGACTCTAAATCCTTTTCTTTTCGACGAAACGTCTCATCAAGTTGTTTTCGTTGTGCAACCAATTTCATAATTTCATCAGACATACGTCTAAGTCCTTGGCTTACCTATTTAAGCCTAAGTATGAGTGTCTTTAAATAGTCGTTACGACTATCTATGTTGAGACATCTTTAAGTAGTCGACGAACGGTATAGAAAATATGGTCAAAATTAAGCGAGCAGGCTCATACAATCCTATGAGAAGGCAATTAGCCGACCCACTTCGTTACGGACCTTACGAGTTCAAGGAAATCAATCGTGGAATTGCCGTTACGAATCCAACGACTCAATTTTGGAATGTGGCTCATGGTCCACCAGTAACACTCGATGTGCTTAGACAAGTTCAATCAGGTTTGAGAACTATTCAAAGCGTTCGAGATTTAAGAAGGTGAAAAAATGAATCCACTAAAATATAATCCATTTAAAAGCACATTTGCTAGTGACCATATTCATGAAAATGAAATTAAAGCCGTCATTAATCAATGGTTAAGTAATGTTAATGATGAACGTCTCTCAGATGTGGTTGCTATGTATGCACCAAATGCCATCTTACTTCCGACCCTGTCGGACAGAATCTGCGTAGGGAGAGAAGAGATTCAACAATATTTCATCAAATTCTTAGGTAAGGAGGAGTTGAATGGAAGAATTACTCAAATGTATGTTCAAATTGCGGATGACACGGCAATTGCATCAGGTATGGGAGTATTCCAGTATCGAAATGATAATAAAAAGAATAGTCGCCAAGTTGAAGTAGATTTCCGATACTCATTCGTAGTTCAAAAAGGACAAGATGGTTGGCATATTCTTAACCACCATAATTCTTTAGTGCCTTAAATCTCGCAAACATCATTATCGCAGAATCTTTCGGCTTCTACATCGTCACCTTTGATTCTTCCAAACGAAAGCCTTTTCACATTAGAAAGTAGTTCTTCATAGGTTTCCTTATCGACTGCTTCATAAGGCATTTGAGGATATGCTCCATAATCTAGACGAGGTAAGAAAGAAATCCCCTTTAATTGATATTGGAAATAATCTAATGCAGGAGCAATTTGGTCTCCTTCGGTTTCAGGGTCAAATGTTACAGTGCAAGAAACTTGATTATCTGCCCAATACTTTTGAATGAATGCAGCGAGACTCAATTGTTCCCAAAGTGATAAATCACTTGCCGTGCGAATACCTTCACCAACATCAACAGGAATTCCTACGACTAATGTAGAGTCCTCTGACCCAAACGCAGGTTCTAAAACATAACCTGCCTTTTCAAGGGCAGGAATCAACGGAGAAGTAATACTAAGTCTCATTCGGCGAATGTAATATCTTGACTCAGGATAGTGCATTCCTGGCGTTGCCCCTGCAAGGAGAGAAACAGTTCCCGAAGGTTTGATAGAAGTAGTCTTAACCGATTTCGGAACAGCCAACCAATCCGAATACATGGTGTCTAATTCTTGGATACTATCATACCCATCCGACATCCACTTTCGTAATTCGTGCAATCCATGATTAGAAATAAATTGAGCAAGACCGCTCATACTGCAACCAATTCTTCGGTTGCGAAGCATAACTCGATTCGTTTCAGGCCAATGTGTTTTTCCGAGTGTCACCGTTTTCGCATACATGTAAGCGTATTTGAGAGTTTTCAAATAATCTTCGACGGAATCGTGATTGTTTGGGAACGTTTCTACTAAGCAACACAATTCATAGGATTCGAGAGATTGCTCGAGACAAGGATTACCTCCTTTAACTCGGTGGTCTTTGTAATCAGGACCGTTATTCATGCGAGAGTAATTTTGCATGTTTTCTAACCAAGCAAAACCTGGTTCTCCATTAAGTTTAACTCGCTCACACGCTTCGGTATAATCCATACCGAGTTCTGCAAAAATAGAATTGTTCGAAGTCCAACCGTATTCTGCACGATGCGGGTTAACTTCATAATTCTTTAAATCCAAATACTCTTGAGAATTGGCATCTCCAAAGACAATCTCGGCAGTTCGACGAACGTTGCCTGCGACGACACACTTTCCAATCAAGTTCATGATATCGACAATAGCCGTGATAGAAATAGGCTCTCCTGCAGAATTACCTAAGATTTCATTAATCTTATCATGCAATTCCTTTAAAGGTGCAGGACCACTGGAAACTCCGCCAAATCCTGCAATGGCGACACCTTCTTCACGAATTGCAGAGTAATCGAACTCAACAGGCGCAGTTCCTAAAAAGTGGGCTTCTAATTGAAGTCTCAATGACTCAACCCACCCTTGACGAGTATCAGGGATTTCAAAAATCTCAGTTTTGCGAGTTTCACTAGGTCCTTTCACAATTAGTTTACCTGCACCTAATGTGTCAAAACCAACCCCTACACCCAACATTGAGGCGTCCATAAGGAATGTAAATGGTGCGGCTAAATCATCTTTAATGTTTTCAGTCGAAACGAAAGCACAATTATTGAGAGCCGCAAACAAACCGCGTTCTTCGGTCAAGGGAGTTCCCATAGCCCATAAACCACGACCAGGTGGTAAAAACTTCATCGTGAAAATTCGGTCATACATTTCTTGAGCCGAATGCTGTGCTTTCCAAGGATTCCACCCTAAACTATGTGCGTCAATGTGACGTTTTTGCATATTGAAAGTTCCTTCGACGACTCGTTGTACAGTTTCCCACCACATTTCGTTTTTTCCATCTTGTTTAAGGCGAGAATACGTTCTCATGTAGACTAATTCTCCAAGACCATTAAAGCCGAATGGCGCTCGCTTACGCTTGTAGTTGTTCATGAAACTGTCAGATAATTTAAAGGGTTTGTATTCGGAATTTGCAATCATAGGTATACCTCAAGTGGGCACTTAAGCCCGTATCTCAACATGTGTAACACAGGTATATAAAACCTTTTAATGTAACTTAGTGGTTACTAAAATTATTCAGTTTTAATGTCTCCAGAAGTCAGAGATTCATCAATAAAATCGTCTAATTCCAACCAGTCTTCTGGACCCAATGAATCAATTAAGAAAGAGAAGTCAACACCCGATGAGATGATTGGACTCGGTAAGAAATCTAACAATTGGTCAGATTGTCCTTCGCCAACTAATGAATCTAATTGTCCTCGAATCATTACTACGGCTGCTGCATCGGCGAACTCTTCATCGCCTTCAGAGTTCTCTAATGCTTGAGAATATAAATCGTCATACAGTGGAACTATGATTTTCTTTGCAAAAGCACAGTTGTAATTAACACTAATCATGAGGTCTTTCAATTCTGATTTAGTTAACAGACCAACCATAGATTCTCGATTAGCCATTAATCTATCAACATATGCCTCTCGATTCGCCAAAAGGTATCCTGGCCAACGAACAATGTCGCCATCAAATCTACGTCCATCGGTTGTGGCTTGATTAAACATAGCATCAGTAAAACAAGGCCAATCGTAAGTAGACCAGCCCCTGTAATCATTCAACTCAGGACTCCAAACGGATATTTGACCTAATGCATATTCAGAACCTTGAGTTGCGTAGTTTTTCAAAAGTCGAATAGTGAGGGCTCTTTGACGAGCATAGGCTCTTTGGAACTCTTCTATACGACTACTACGCAAAGTACCTGTGCTTGAAATATTAGCGTCTCCTAAGAATCCGTCTACTCCGTGTACGGTATAGATAGAAGTTAACAGTTCAATTGGAATCATATTTTTATAGTTGCTGTTATTGAGCAAATGTTGAATCATATTACGTTTTTGACGACTGCCCGATGAAAGACTAGTTCCTCTAAACGCAGTATTCCAAACTCCATTATTTATCAAATAATCTGCCGTTACTTCGAGGTCGGGTGTAGAAAACTCTGCCATAATCAAATTTAGAACATTGTTAGGGTTGCCATCATTTGAACGAATGGCAAAGTTACGAACCCCCTCAGTTTCAGATTCCCAAGCATCTTGAATACTATTTGTAGTAAGCAAAGGGATAAATATAGAAGGGGTATTAATAGAAAGAGGCAAGTTTTTAAGATTGCTAAATGTGTCATAACCACCTTGTAAAATATCCCATGCTAAGTATTCGACAATTGCCTCGTCCCAGAGAGAACTGCTTGAGTCATCTGCTACAGGTTCATCCAATGCTTTCATAAGTGTAGATACATTCAAAATCGGTTCTGTTCCTGCATCAGCCCCTGGACGATAAATTCTCAGAGGAGATTTTCTCAATGTGTTTCTAAGAGTGCCAATGGTCAAAATTCCATCATCTAATGTTTGAGCCCAAGGCTTATTGACCACAGTACGCATTAAGTTAAGAGAATCTTGGTCACCCCAATTAGCCCGCCAAAGTGGAACTGGAGCCAACTGTGATTCTATTTCGTTACCGAAATACTCTTGGAATGCAGTTTGATTTCTACTTCCTGCTTGACCCATATCTAAAATCATTTCATCGGTAATGCAGACTACTACACCTTGTGCCCACTTTAAGCCGTCTCGGCCTTCGCCAAATCCAATTCGATTATATCTTTCAACACCTAACCAACCGAAAAATTCATCTAAACTTTCTGCTTGATACGTAATACCATCATGTTTTACACCTTCTTCATCATACCAATAACCATCGAAAGTCCAAACGTATCGACGACCAACCCAAGCGTCATCATCATTTTGACGCAATTCTCCACGACCTACCTCTCGCTTATACAAACGTTGTACGAATAACACTTCACCAAATGTAGAGTTGCCTCGAATTGGCTTGTCTCCATAGGTATTACAAGTGGTTTGATTTCCATCTCCACGACCGCTTGCCCTAGGCGTATTATACTTAAACATAACGAACGGAGACTCTAAAACATACTCATTCAATTCAGACTCGCTAGTACGTAAACTCTCTATTGTGGCTCCAGCAACTTCTTCAAAACTCGAACTAAGGCCATCATCGCCCTGCCCACCAACGCGCCAAGTTCTAACACAAGATTCTGCAGGGCCATTCTCGCCGCCTGTATCCACACCAGGCCAACTTCGAGATTGCCAATCAGCAATATTTCCTGTGAATGCACCTTTATCACTGCCTCCACGCCAATATCTCAAATTTGGACGGTCATTGATAATACTTGTTATTTGACTTGTCCTCTCAGAGCCATTTTTAGAGTTGTAAAATTGCGAAATAGCATTGTCAAATACTTCGAAACAAGTCGGAATGGTTAAGGCTGCTTCATCCATCGAGCGAGCATCACGTTCTAATTGGTCCATAACGTCATTGTAAAATATCTGATAATTTTCTTCACTTAATCCAGGATTATTCATAGCCGACAAAGGACTTGCATCATCTGCCCAAATATAATCGCCCGTATCTGTTTCCACCAAACCAAAAATAGTCCTTAGAATTTCGAAACTACAGTTTGGATTAGAAGCGATTTTATCTTGTAACGAAACATCAAAATTATAGATACTTGTGAGGACATCTTCGGGTGTAGCAACATTCTCACTTAAAGCCGCATTGATTTCAGGCAAATAGCGACTGTAATCGTAATCTTTCCACGCCTCCATTAATGAATACCAAGACGATGTAGATTCACCTCCAACTTGCCGAACAACATCTGCAGGGCAAAAGGGATTTCGGGACAATCCTCCAACATTGTTTTGACCACCAATTGCGGCCGAGACTAATGTTTTCAATTTCATATTGTTTTGGAATTTAAAACGACGAAGATTTCCTTCAGGTGGTGTAGGCCATTCACCTGTTTCAACATACTGAGGATATAAATCTCCGAGGGCTATTTGTACCATTTTTTCAGCATAATCTTTGATTCTAACGGGACTTCGAAGGAAACTACTAACAAGGTTAAATCCAACTTGTTCGCCACGACCGTAGAGTTGACCTTGAATCTCATCTGGTACCGTGGTTCTAAATCTTTTCGAATTAGACTTAGGTAAGAAATCATATTGGAATAATTGTAGTAATTTAGATAGAATCTCTTCATCTTCTAATGCCTCAGTAAGTAGATTTTGATATTGTTGAATTGACAAGAATCCTCCATCTTCTTCACTAACACCTGTGAGCAAGGGTTGTTTGATATCAGTATTTGAAACAGGACTGAATAACAAACAAAATCGGTGAAGTGGCCTAGTATCAGGATTGGATGATGTGAAATTATCTTTCCCTGGGTTGCCCGACGTAGATGGGTCAAGAGCCATTAGGAATGCATCACTAAACAAGTAACTGTACAAAGCGTCAAAGGCTTCTTGAGTTCTAACTGTAAATGGTGCAAAAGTAGTTCCATCAGAAGTTATTGGCTGGTCTAAGAAACTTTCGATAGTGGCTAATGTGTTATCTTTAGTGAATCCTAATTTACCTGGGAACTCCGTAAGAGCCCAACGAGTGAACGCTTCATTTTGACGTTCTTGCCATCCATAACTACGCCAACTAGAATGTGCCATTTGATAGACAGATGTGAATCCTGCGGCGTTTGTAAATCCGCGACTCACTGCGCCTGTCTCTAATTTATGGAATGGATACTGCCAAAGTTGCAAAACCTGCAACCCATTGAGTTCCATAATATAAGCACTTAGTGTACCTGTTCCTACAGTAGTTCTTTGAGCAGTATACCAATTTAACATGGCATCAAACATCTCGGAAGACAACCAAGGACTAGAAATGATATTTCTCCAAACCAACATAGTTTCATATAATTTCTCTTCTTCGTCACGTGATGTATTTGAAGTTGAAACTCCTCCACGACTGGCTAATACATCTAAGTCAACTGAATAGCCAACTAATCGTCGTAATTTTTGCCGAGTAGCAAATGTTGATTTAAGTCGGTTTGTAATCTCTCCTGCTAAAAAGTCTTCAGCGACTGCATCAACACCGATTGGACGATTACGCAATTCAGGAGAGCCTCTTTCGATGCGAAGAGAGCCTGCAGGTAAGCAACTAATAAATGGAGGGCTAATACTGGCATTCGGGTCAAGCATGTTAGAAGGATGCAATACTCCAAGGTAAAACAATTCAAAGGCAGAACCAATATCAATTATGTTTTTACCTGTAGTTTCTAACAGTTGTCTAATAACCTCAGGATTGCCTCCCACACCAGGGATTCCAGCCGCCGACTCTATTTCTTGTTCCTGTCGATAAATGTAACGATGACCGTGCATACTAAAACTCATACCAGGGCTTCCAATCATTTTTTCCGCCTGACTAAACTCAAGTCCTCTCAATGGGTCGAAGAAAATTTGAGGGTTTTGAGTCACAGTATTAACAAGGTTATTACTTAGCCAAGGCCTCGAGAAGTATTCATCAAGCCTTAAAGAAGTACCGTTAAGCACACTTCGTAACCACGAAGGTACAGCGAACGCAGAATTACTTAACATTTGTAATGCAGGCATTCCTGCAGCGTAGTTACGCATATTTTGAGTAACTGCAGGATAAAGCCAAATCGTAGCATTACCTGCTAAAGCCTCATAGGCCTCAGGTCTAGCAGTGATATCAGAAGAACGAGACATAGCCAACTCTTCTGTAATTAGAGGGTCTTCTAACTGACTGTAATCTGGCAGTGCGCCTCCTAAGTTTTCTAAATTACCTCCAGAATACTCTAAACTGAATGTAGGAATGGCTTGGCCAGCATAACTCGGACTGATGTTATTAGTTCCGCAGACATCTGAATACCCTGAAACTAGGTAGGGAGTAGACGCAATTTCAAATGTTTGGTGTGAGGGTCCAACACGTGTAGTCCGATAGGATTCTGTCGAAATCTCCCAAGCAGTATTGAAAAATTGCCTTACCAAATCGTGAAAATAAGAAGTATCGGAAGGATAAGGTCTTGGTTCCCAAACGATAACTGGTTCTTGTGCCTCACCTGGTCTAAAATTATTTCCTGTGTATCGGGATTTATCATAACGAGGCAATCCTCGACGTTCTAAAATATCATCCATTCCACGTTGTCTTGCACTCTCGGTCCAAGCCCAATTTTTATAACCCCATCGAAGATAAAGCCTTGCTAATGGTTTAGAACGGTCCCAACCATTAGGGTCATCAGGATACAAGTAAATAACACATTCACCGTAACCAATTCCTTCATAAGGCCCTGAACCATAACTACTTGCTGAGTCTTGTCGTAGACCTTGACAACTACGCCAACCAGGTGACCTAAATTCTTGAGTGACTATTTGACCACTCTCATTCTCTACTTCAAGGTGATATTTATAACCTTGTACGCCATTTCCACAACTAACTCTATCTGTTTGGTCAGGTACAGAACCGCCCCGACCCGTTGAAATGCAAAGTAAATCAAGAGGGTCACGAGTAAACTTGACAATATATGTGCCGCTTTGGCCTCCAATTTGTCTCCAACCATTGGAGGTGCTTCCTCCAATATTGGGATACAAGTCAACATCTAATTGGTCGACGGGTGGGAGTAATCTAGCAACTTGTTCTTGCAATAGAGAATTTGCACGATGTGTGTAAAAGAAATCTTCTAAACGAATCGTTTCAAGAGTAGTGTTTTCAGGATTACGAAGGTCTTGAAATTGAACTCGCATCACAGGAACTTCTTCTTCTATAATTCGTTCCACTGTAGTAGTTTCTCCTGATTCTTGAATATTATATTCGGCCACAAGATTATTTAATTGAGTTTCAAGTTCATCTAAAGGAACTGCATCTGCAGGGTCTAATCCTCTAGCATAACCTAATTCTGTCGAGAGAGCATTTGCCAACCCTCCTACGACTCCCTTTTGTGAGCCATCTAAATTTCCTAAGTATTGGAATACTTGTCCAACATTCATCTTACTAGGGTCATTTAAGTTAAGGATAGCCTGCAAAGTAGCAAATTCAACTACTACTTCTAATGGAAGGGTATTCATATCTGTTCCTTCGGTTTTTTCTACGGTCTCAATACTTCTTTCGAATGAGGGCACGATAAATCCCTCTGGATATGGTATTCCAAACCTTAAAGCGTATTTACTAGTGTCAATAGGCAATCCAGTTACAGGGTGTGTATTTAGAAAACTTTCTTCATTATTTATCAATGTAGTGGCTTTTTTGATGAAAGATTCTCTTAGGGCAGAATCTGCCGCAGAAATCAATGGACGACGATATTCACCAGGTCTCAACCCTTCATCGGAGTTACTAACTAATTCGTCGAAAACACGAGTACCAGGGCCAACAAATTTGTTTAGAACACTTGCACCAAAATCGTAAGGTTGAGAATTGTTTTCGATACGATATTTCATGGCTGCTTTCAAAACTTGAGACATGTTACGTCCGAATCGAGACGTAAGTTTTTGAACAGGAACTACATCATTCCAAGAAAATGCTGTACGGTCTGAGAATCTGTCAATCGTATCAGCGTACCAGGCATCTACTGTGGCGTCTATATCGCCTCCGAAGTCGGCAGGGTCCCAAGCAAATTGACGCTTGAGCCAAATATCTATGTCTGCGTTCTCGTCACCTTGCGATGGGTTACCGATTACCATAATGAAACGTATGTACCATTCAACTACTTAAAGTATTGGATTACAAACATCTTGTGAACAACGTTGGGCCTCGCCCATTGTCTTCTACAACAAATGAATCATCACGTCTCAATTTAATTGCTAATGAACGACTGGTCGGAATTTCTCGACGGCCACGAGTAATCAATCGGTCGATGATTTCACTCACCGTAATAGTTTCACCAATGTTTATGACAGACACTGCGGCTTGATAATTAGTTGGCTTAGTTTTGGACATCATTCCCACCTGGTAACATAACAAGTTAATTGACTAGAAGAACCCCAAGACCAACCAAACGAAATTGGAATAGTCGGGCCTCCACGAATAGTTAGTGTGTCAGCAATCGTAGTTAAACCTTTAGTTAAGTCAGCAATTCCGTGAGTAGTCAAAGAATCAGACATCTCAAGACTCAAAGCAACATCATCTGCTTGAAATTGCATTGACACTTCTTCCTCTCCCTCTTGAGAAGTAATGGTAAATGAATCTTTAACAACTGAAACATCAACAGTGTGGAATGTACTAGCCGCTTTCAAAAAATCCGTAACAGATGTAGCCGCAAGTTCGGCTGTAAAAATGAAGTCATCATAAATCATAGGTGGTGGTGACTTAAGTAAGTCAGTATTCACTAACCTAACTCGACGACGGATTCCATTAGCAGTTAAGATTAAGAAATTAGGAACTTCCATATCAAAAGAGCCTGTTACTTCATCTTTAGCCTTCAAAGTCTTCGTAACTTCTCGTAGGCGTGAAACAATAACTCCTAAGTCAATTGAATCTTCGCAAGCGTAAACCGTAAAGAACTCAGCAGGAAGGTGAATCTCCAATAGGCGATTTCTAAATGTGTCCGAGACCGAAACGGAAAGTCCGTCACGGTCAAATCTAAAGACAGCGTCTTCATTGATGTTCTCTAAGGCCTTGACCAAATTCTTAGCGTGTTTTCCAGATAGCGTAAACTGTAGCATAATTAGGGATTGTGTAGATTCCTACTTAAAGGCATCAACGTCTATTATTGCGATTGCGGTTTCGATTACTATTTCGGCCACGGCGAGAAGAGGATTGAGCAGGAGGTTTAATCGCCCACTTAACTGCATCAACACGTAGAGCGTCTTTCGTCATGGGTTGATTAAATCTTCGAAGCATAACTGTCTTAAGAGTGCCCTTACGAACGATTCCAACGATGGCATCACCATTGGACTCCCAAGACGAGTTATCAGTCATACGGATACTTGTAAGAGCCATAGCGATTATTGCAAAATCTCGTGCAGGTGCATTTTCGAGACGCAACCATTTCGTTTCTATGGCAGAGATGACTCGAGTTTGTTCTTCACTTGAAAGTCGCAAAGACATTCGGTCAAAAGCGTGGTTATCTGCAATCATTGTTGGCGGCATGTTTTCATCCATTGGTTCACCCCTTATAAATGTTTACTCTATTCGTGCAGTAAATAAACGGCCACGATTCTGCCAAGCCCGATAGACGTCCTCCAAAGTTAAATCCATAACACCCAATTGACGCAAGGACTCTTCGGCTTCATTAGCCATCAATTTACTTTCGCCGACGGTCAATAAACCGCCATGTAAGTGATTATATGGCCAAACGGTTATCTTCCAACCTGTAGGAGTTAATTCGGCCATCCAAGAATCTGTAAATGGTACACCTCGTTGGACATGCCTTCGACTATAAGGGTCGCTATTGAAAGCAATATGGCTTAGTTGAAAACTATCCCGATTCAATCTAGCCGCTTTCCAAAACAGAGGCTTTTTTTTCAGTAAATAACTGGGTAATACATCTAAGGTCCAGTCGTTAACAGAGAAGGAAACTCTCCGATACTTCTCAGGTTCAGTTTCGGTGGCAGGAATTAGATAACTCAACTTACAGAACTCATCGCTCAATTCAAAATCTACAACTTCTATCCCCTCCAAATCAAAAACTGACATTACTTCATCCTCCTCATATTTAAAAATAAAATTGTTGGAATCATCTATATCCCATTCTTCAACGAATACTTCTGAGAAGGGTAAACCAGGAGCCGTCTGTATTGCAAGAGGTAGTGGAAGTGGAGGAGGAATTATTTTAATCGAGTCAACTATCTCTAATTCTAACCAGCCCGAATTATTCAAATCTCCCGAGGTATCGTCGAGCCAAATGAAATTATCAGTCCAATGAGATTTGCCCAAAGGATAATTCAAGGTCGGAGGCATACCTAACATATCATAAACCTCCTGGGTAATTCATCGCGCGTGGACGTGACCCTAAAACATACATGAAAGGCCAGTGACTACTGCCACCTAATTGAGCGTGTTGGAAAAGTGCCTGGGTAATCGAAACAGTACGACCCTTGATGGAATCAATCGGAAGTGGAATCATGAATGGAGAATCAGTAGAACGAATTTTATCAAGATAACTTGTTAAACCTCCATCAGGTGTACGACCTGACCAAGGGTCTGTCGTTAATTTTAGTTGCATGAAGTCGCCTAGCGTATTAAATTGGGCTTGTAAGGGCTTCATACTGGTAGAATCATGTTCCCAATCATTTGGCATGGAAATGATTTCACCACCATACGGCCCTTCATTCTCAGGCGAACCAGGTCGAAACCAGTAGATGTCGGGACGATTTTGATTGTAGAACCAGCCTGTAGGAACTTCGGTATTGACTTCACGTCGATAAACTCCAACTCTTCCAACGTTATATTCTTCCGCACCCTCTTCAAAGATTTCCCAACTCGGCGTAAGACTCATATCTTCCCAACAATTCATTTCATATAATGTAACTTGAGCCAACCAAACGTCGTATTCCGTGTTAATGTAATAACAATTCATATTTAATTGAAATGTAGGTGCGACGTTTTTCAACCACTCGATAGTATTTTGTCCACCTTCATTTCCACCTAAGTTAGCCACCAAAGTGTTGGTATCATCAAAACGATACTGAATCTGAGGTGTAATGACGATTTGTCCAACATAGTCTCGAGTAGCCCAACCGACAGGCGTATCGGGTCGCAAATCTCGCCAACTTGATTTATGGAGCATTTGGTCAAAAGAAGCCTGTGAAACTACACCCTCAGGGGTGAATGGTGAACTGTAGGGTGCGACTTCATTCGATAAGTTCCAATCAATTGGCAGAGGGTGCAAACTACGTGTTTGCCGTCCTGCTTGCATATTGTGAACAATTTTATTCCAAGGCAATTCTTCGACGAATGCGCCGTAATCGGCTAATGTATCAAACTTATATAACACTAAAATCACCTGCAGGATAATTAAGTGTACGCGATTGCAGTGGGTCGAAAAGTAAAAAGTATTCTGTATAATCGGATGAGGTATGAACTTCAAGTAAATCGAAATCTAACGGTAATCCAATACTTGAAGGATTGTTTAATTTACTAATATTTTCAAACTTGGAGTTTGGAAATCCTTCGCCAAATAGTAAGAATTTATTAGCAAAGTCGTTTCGGATACTGGTCTGAGTAAACCAATTTGAAACATAATCCGAAGGTAAATTGCCTTCTCGATGAGTTACAAGTAATACATATTTACCGTTTTGAACCAAGTATAATTTACCATCGCTATCTTTGTAATAGCCTCCTTCTTCGGCGAACTCAATCGGAGGCTTGTTTCCGTTTTTATACATTCTCCGCTCACCATCATTATTCGTCCAATAATTATCTTCCTTAACCCATTTTTCTATTTGAGTATTATATAATTCATATCGCCACTCACCTTCCCAACCTAAATACAAAACTTCTAAATCCTGTAATTGCCAATAGTAGTCCTCACCCTCGACAACCTCATTCTCCTTCGCAGTTAAATAAAATCTAATGGCTAATGGTGAATTAGCACCCCTCATCAATTTTTTAGAAAGAGAACTCAAAAGAGGAATGTGTCCTGTTGAAGGATACCCTTGCTCTATCGAGTTCCAAAACTTCCCAGGGTCTCTAATTATTACTAGAGGACGTTCAGGCGTATAGTAAAGGGGTTTTTGGGCAGATTCAGCATTAATTTGAACTTGAAAATAGATTGCAGGGATTTCGAAAGGAATGACCCAAACATCGTTAATGCCATGATAATAAGTACAATACAATAGTAAATTATTATACCTATCTTTTTGACGGTTACTTAAAAACAAATAGTTATGTCTGTGAGTCACCACAGCAGGAAAGCCATCACGTTCATCAGCAGATAATAATCTAAAACTAATGGTACCTAATAACTCTTTCCCATCTACGGCATCTGATTGTTCGATGAATCCATATAAGTCCCAATCGAAAGGCAGTTCATCTCCAAAACGTTGCTTTCCCTTTCGTCCATTTACTCTAAAAAGTTCCGTAACAATAAATTCCAATGGTAATTTTTCTATATATTCTCGGAATTGAATCAAAGACGAAAACTTCACCATATCTTGTCTAAGACGCTCCGACTATTTATTCTTTGCGTAAGATAACTTCTCTTTCTCGGTCAATCCAAGCATCCGTCCAAAAAGAAGTTAATTTTTTAGCCGTGTTTTGCCATCGGGTTTTCTCATCCACTGTTAAAGCAAGCCTGTCCCAATTCATAATTAAGTCTTGCCAATTATCGGCGGCAGTAAACAACTGCTTACTTCTTTCAAGTGAGATACCAGGAATCAGTTGCAGCATATTATGATGTACACTACGAGATGATTTAACTACAGTAACCTTTCGAACTAAGTAACCAAAATCACCAGATTCAACTCGACGATGCAAAGATTTCACATACGCAGTAGTCTCTTCTATATCTTCTGTAAAGACTACAGGAAGAACTTCAACATTCATTCGCATAAGAAATTTGCGTAATTGCCGATATCGATTCGACCCTGCAGGTTTCGAAGTTCCACCAACCTCGGCTAAAAAATCGGATACGGAATCCGAATCACCCCGAACCCAAGATTCGTTGGGTGTTCCTTCGATGAGTAAAATGGCAGGACAATCTGCCTGCAACATTTTAGTTATTTGCGCTTCTAGTCTTTGAGATTGCCAAGAACCGTAAGCGTCATCCCAAGTTTTTCTTTCAATTAAAACGCTTCCAGTATCGCATTCTATATGAATGTCTCCTGCTGAAAGTGGCTTTCTTTCTACTTCTAATAAGTTTGCTAATTGAACGGGCTCATAAGTGTCTACATGTATCATTTTTTCACCTCATATGGAGGATGGCAAAAAACACATTCTTTAGCCGAAGTTAAAGAAGGCTTAGGCCAAAAGACACCACATCGTGAACACGGAGTTCGTTCCATACCTTAACATTAAAAGGATATCTATTTAACCTTTTGGATGATTAAAGGTGATAATCTTAGTGGAATTGGAGGCAGTACCTACTAAAAATTTAAAGTCACTACTGATTCTCCCTGAAGTAATAATTTCACCTAAAGGTTCTAAAAAATCAAGAAAGTAGTAGAAAAAGCACATCCAATAGTTCAAGTCTTCTGTCTCAACTTGAATACCAAACAGAGTCAAAAAGTTTTCCTGAGTGGAAGAAAGAGGGCCTCTACTGGAGACCTTTTGAAATTTTCTCATCCTAATCTGTTGGTCCACCTTATTAGTTCCTGTATGAGGCTTTACATTATAAATGTACTCAGTATCGCCCTCATAAACGCTTTCAATCATACGCCTGGTTA